>JAAROH010007703.1_pt1 | contig 49563 bp, 45 predicted proteins | sample 7248631 | NCBI WGS metagenome assembly JAAROH01 (sample SAMN09772309, study PRJNA484901) | compost metagenome | isolation source: Vermicomposting unit | place: India | reverse complement strand
GAACAAGTACTACGTCGTATTGGCTGTTAAACTGTCAATTGGAATGTATATAAATATTCAAAAGCTGGTTATCAAAAGAAAATCGATAAGATTAACAAACAGATTGATGTTCTAAAAAATCGAAAAAGAAAATACATCAACCTGTTAGCTGATGGAATCATTACCCATGAGGAATATCAAGATAGTATTGAAGCAAATAACAAAGAACTAACTGAATTAATGGAAAAGAAAAATCAACTTCTTTCATTACTGGAAAGTGAAGATGTGATTGAAACCATTGAAAAACTAAAACAAGAATTACTTCACTTTCTCAACTTCGATGAATTGACACCAGAAATTCTGCATCGGCTTATTAATCGGATTGAGGTAAAAGAGGACGGTACGCCGATTATTCATTATCGGTTTGCCGCCCCGAAAATTAAATAGAAGCAGGAAATTATTAATTTTTTCCTGCTTCTTTTTTTAGAATTAACTTCGAGACACACTCCACATGCGCCGTATGTGGAAACATATCCACTGGCTGTACCCATTCCAGCTTGTACTCTTTTAATAAATCAGCTATGTTTTTGGCCAGGGTCGACGGATTGCACGATACATAGACAAAACGCTTCGGCTTTGCTTTCAGTATGGCGTCTAAAAGCGCTTTGTCACAGCCAACGCGCGGCGGATCAACGACAATTACATCCGGACGTTCTCCCCGCTTGACCCACTGTGGCAGCAATTTCTCCGCTTGTCCAACATAAAATTCCGCGTTCGTAATCCCGCTCTTTTCCGCGTTCCGCTTCGCATCTGCCACCGCTTCCGGAATCACCTCAATACCGCGCACCTTTCGCGCATCCGGGGCCAACCAGAGAGCAATCGTGCCCACACCGCAGTACGCATCTACTACAAGCTCCGAGCCAGTCAAACCGGCTGCTTCTTTCACAGCATTGTACAATTTCACAGTCTGGGACGGATTCAATTGGAAGAACGCACGCGGTGACAGCGAGAACTTTACATTCCCCAGCGACTCGTCAATCGCCTCTTTTCCCCAGAGCGTAATCGTCTTGTCGCCAAAAATTAGGGGAGTCTTCCGCTTATTAATATTCTGGCTAATGCTTGTCAACCGTGGCAAACGCATCCTGAGCTCCGCAATCAGTTCCTTTGTGCGGGGCAACTTATCTTCTGCCGTCACAAGAATAAGTTGTTGCTCGCCAGTCTCAAAGCCAACGCGCGCCACAATCGTCCGGACAACTCCAGTTCGCTTTCGCTCGTTATATACTGGAATATTCAACTTTTCAAGCGCTTCACGGGCTGCGGAAATCATACGATTCGTTTCCGGATGTTGAATCGGGCAATCACCAATATCAACAAGTCGATGGCTATCCGCCGCATACAATCCCATAATGACTTTTCCATCCCTCATCCCGGCCTGCAACTGCGCCTTGTTTCGGTAGTTCCATGGCTCGTCCATGCCCAGAATCGGACGAAGCGGCAATTCTTTCATCTCCGTATACCGCTCAAACGCGCCGCGCACCATATCTTCTTTTGCTTTTAATTGTCCTTCATACGTCATATGCTGCAGCTGGCAACCACCACATTCGTCATATACCGGACAGAATGGCGTCTGGCGAAGTTCTGATGTTTGTTTGATTTTTTTTATTTTTCCTTCCGCGTAGGAAGATTGTACTTTCGTAATGCTTGCCTCCACGACTTCCCCAGGCAAGGCGCCGGGCACAAATACCGCTTTTTTCTTATAATAACCAATACCTTCTCCGTTAATCCCAATCCGCTTTATTGTTAAAAGTATTTCCCGGCCAACATCCAGTTCTGCACCGTCTGTTTGCTTCCTTTTTTTCGTTTTCATGCAAAAACTCATCCTTTTTCAATTATATATGCAATTGTATAGTACATTATATCCGCCTAAAAGGTTTAATCCAAACTCCATACTCCCAAGACAAAATTAAAACGCCATGTCTGTTATACGTATCCAGGGATTTCTTCCTGAACTTACTACAATCTTTTCATGCATAAATCTGATACAATGGTTAGGACAAAGAATAGTATCTGGGGGAATTCATATGGCGACTTCAACAGCCATCGCTTCGTTGGAGACACTTGTTACCATTCATCGGAGCGACGACCCCGATGAAATTTACAAACAACTCGTTTCCAACTTCAAGCGTGTTCCGCACTTCGGCTGGATTGGCGTCTATATTCAGGAGGGAGCAAATATGATGTTGAAAGCTGCTTCCAATGAATTGGCTCCTGTGTCGCTCGCCCACCAATCCATCATGCAAATTCCCATTCGCGGAGAAAAAAGGGTGCTGGGAAAAATTATGGTCATAACTAACCCTTCCCAGCCGGTTGATGAATCTGATTATGCGGCGCTTGCCAAAACTGGAGAAGAGCTCGGAAAAAAATTATCAACGCTTAACCTCTTAATCTAATTAAGACTTCCTCTTTCTTATGTAGTATAATCTTCCTTGAGGTGAAAAGCGAATGACCAAACATCAAAAACAGTCGCTTCTGCTGGCGGTTTTGGCCGTCATATGCTTTATAGGAGTCGGAATTTCAGTCGGAGAACGAAGCGCTCTGATGGCAGGCGTTTTCTTTATAGCTGCTATCTTTATTATTGGCTTCGGCTTTATGTTAAAAAGCAAGCGCCGGAAAAATGGAACTCTATAACGGGCAACGGCCCGCCGTTCGCAGACTGCGAATGGCGGGCCATTTACTTTCCACTATCCTCCCTATACTAAACGAAATACACAAATAAGTAAATATTCAAAAGAATACTTGAATTTAATTTTGGGAAGCATATACTGAAAATACCAAAAATATAGGAGGATTCTTTATGGGCGGACACCATGATCATGGGCACTCCTACCACGGACACGGCCATCACCACCACGACGGAAATGCCAATCATACGTCATTGTTTCTTGCTTTCATTCTAATTACCGGCTTTATGATTGTCGAGTTTTTCGGCGGCCTCCTCAGCAACAGCCTTGCACTTATTTCCGATGCCGGGCATATGCTAAGCGACGCTGCTTCCCTATTTTTAAGTCTATTCGCTATGCGTCTCGCCACCAAGCCAACCACCGCGACAAAAACATACGGCTATAAACGGACGGAAATTCTGGCCGCTTTGCTAAATGGTATCACACTTATCATTATCTCCTTATACATCTTTATCGAAGCGTACGATCGCCTATTCTCGCCACAACCAGTCGCCAGCATCAGCATGATGACGATTGCTGCATTCGGTCTTCTCATCAATATTGCCGCGGCTTGGATTTTGATGCGGGGCGGCGATACCTCTAAAAACTTAAATGTACGCAGCGCGTTTCTGCATGTACTCGGCGATATGCTCGGTTCGGTCGGAGCCATCATGGCTGGACTTCTTATCTGGCTATTTGGCTGGACAATTGCCGATCCCATTGCAAGTATAATTGTGGCCGTGCTCATACTAGTGTCCACCTGGCGCATCATCCGCGATTCTGTTAATGTATTAATGGAAGGTGTGCCAGCAGGAATGGATGTAGAAGAAATGCGGTGCGCCGTGCTCGCGCTGGAAGGAGTAGTAGAAGTGCACGATCTGCATGTCTGGACTGTGACATCTGGTTTTCCAGCGCTCAGCTGTCATATTGTCGTGCGCAATCTCGCGCAGGGCGGCGATGTGCTGCGTACCGCCAATCAGATATTCAGGGAAAGGTTTCATATCTCTCATACAACCATTCAAATCGAAGATATGACAATGTGTCAGGAAGAAAACATTTGCGATAAAAAAGGTCAATTGAAGAAAATAGGGGAAGATGATGACAAAGCAAGAAGTAATCAAAGCAATCGAAGGTCTGTCAGAACGTGAACTGAAAGCAATCATCCAAACGTTGAACGCACTTTCTATCATGAAAGAAAATAGGTATCCATTTCTCGGAAATTTCCTTGGTGTAACAGAAGAAAAAAGTGAACAGCCGGACGAATTCGTCTGCTCCATGCCTATTAGCCGGCAAATATTAAATCCGTACCGAATCGTCTATGGCGGAATTACTGCCACGCTGGCAGATATGGCAATGGGATGGATGTTAGAAAAACGAATTTCCGATAAAGACAAGTTCGTGACACTCGAAATGAACGTTCGTTATCATAAGGCAGGAACCGGCAAAAAATTAACGGCAACTGCACGTGTCATTCACCAAGCGCAGGACATCTGGCAGATGGCATGCCATGTGCATAATGACCGCGGCGAACTCATCGTAACAGCTACCGGCACCTTCCTTCAGCTGCGCCGAAATAAAGATTAGTTCTATAGAGTAAAATAAGCCATTTGTCCAAAATAAGCATAGCAAATTCAAGTCTAAATGTTGTAGTGTATATTCCTCAAATGCAAAGTTATACTTTGGGCCTGTTGACGGATTTATAATACACTTCTTTTCCAAGACTCCTCTTATGTACTTATCTTCACATCCCGCAGAAACGCTTATTTTTTGAAAAAAGGTGGTAACTATCCCGCTTCAATTATATAATAATCTCTGTTGAACCATTCAATAAAAATTGGAGAAACATTTGGAGGATACATATGGGAGAATATGTAACAGCTATCATTCTGGGCATTGTGGAGGGACTGACAGAATTTCTGCCGGTATCTTCCACAGGTCACTTAATTTTGACTGAAACCCTACTGGGAGCGACCGAGGAAAAATGGAAAACATTCGCGATTGTTATCCAGCTTGGTTCGATTTGTGCCGTTCTGCTTCTATTCTGGAAGAGAATTTTAGGATTGCTAGGGATCAGCAGAAGACATGCATTAGGTCCACAGCTCAACCTGCTACATATCATTATCGGTATTCTTCCCGCGGGAATTGCCGGGGTTTTGCTGCATGATTTCATTAAAGAAAAGCTGTTTTCTGCCTGGACGGTGCTGCTTAGCCTTATTATCGGAGGCATTTTAATGATCGCAGCGGAAAAGCTTCAGCCTCGCGCGACAGCAAGAACGGTGGATGACATTAGCTACCGGCAGGCTTTCGGCATTGGCTTGTTCCAGTGCTTGGCGTTATGGCCCGGCTTTTCCCGCTCCGGAGCAACCATTGCTGGCGGTATTTTGCTTGGAACAAGCCATAAAGCGGCAGCCGAGTTTACATTCATTCTGGCTATTCCGGTCATGATGGGCGCAACTGGTCTGGATTTGATCAAAAGCTGGGACTACCTGTCCGTCAGCGATTTCGGCTTCTTTGCCACAGGATTTATTACCGCTATGGTAGTGGCGATGCTAGCGATTGTCTCTTTCCTCAAACTGCTGGAAAGAGTCAGTCTTACACCATTTGCCATTTATCGTTTTGCTCTAGCAGTCGTATTTTATTTCTTCATTCTGAAATAGCAAAAACAAAGCGATAACAATCCTGCTATAAAATTAATCAAAAAATGTTTAGACGAAACATCTCTGTAATGTTGACAAATCTCTCCTTCTTCCTGAGGCTTGGTTGCCTTTTTTACTTGAAAGAAAAATTCTTTAAAGGCAGCATCGCCTGAGAAGAAGGGGAGAATATGTCCATAGCCCGGCTTTCTTTTTATTTTAAATACTGTTCAATTTCCGCCATTCCACCTTCGACGTTGATTACATGTTCAAAGCCATTTCCTAGCAAATACTGCGTTACATGCCAGCTGCGCACACCATGTGCGCAAACAATATACATCGTTTCTGTTTTATTCAGTTCTGCAAGACGTTCTGGAACCGTATTCATCGGGACATGATGCGCCTTATCAAGATGACCGGCCTCCCATTCATACGGCTCACGGACATCCATAATGTACGCTTCATCCAATTTTCCCGCTTTATACTGCGCCGCAAATTCTTCGGCTGCAATGGTATGTTTGTCTGCCATGAGATTCCTCTCCCTCACTCAAAATTCATCTTAGCTTTATTATAACCATCACGATTGCAAAGATAAAATTTTATATTTTTAGAAATAGCTCTTGTTTTAATAATGGAAAGTTCCCTCAAATAGAATAAAATAGACCCAAGTATAATATTCCCATGACACGAAATATGCAATCAATCACCAAATTTCAAAAGAAACGTGCTACAATCAATAAAATCCGAAGATGGAAAGGATGAAAAAAGTGGATTTATCGAAAAAGTCAACAGAAAATATAGAGTTTATGATTGAAGGGATTAAAAACAAACTGCGGGTTGTTAACGCAGCAGCCATTCGCTCTTCCCATTTTGATGAGGAAAAATATGAAGAACTGCGCGACATTTATGAAATGGTAATGAAAAAAGATTCGTTCAGCATCAGCGAAATGGAGGCCATCGTAAATGAGCTCGGCAGCCTTCGCCGGGCATAAGCGAAAAAATAAGGAGCGAGGGCGGGGGCAACTCCCCTGCCCCTCTTCCTCTCTACATTCTCACTTCTTGCTTCCTGTCTTTATATAATTCCAGTTACATCAAGAAAAACAATGACAATTGCAACCGGGGCCACATAACGAATAAAAAGGAACCACGCAGCGAACCATGTTTCCCCATGGCTTGTGCCTATGCTCAATTCGCGCTTCAATGTTTCTTTCGACATTTTCCACGGCGTAAAAATCGCAATCAATAACGCGCCCAGGGGAAGCATTACATTGCTCACTGCGTAATCCGCAATGTCAAACACCGTCTTCCCAAACCATGTCACATCGCTCATAACACCAAATGACAGCGCGGATGGAATACCTACAAGAAATACAAGGAGCCCGGCGAACACAGCAACTTTCTTCCGTTTTTCTTGCCGGCCTCCTGTCCATGCGGCTACAATGATCTCCAGCATGGAAAAAGCAGACGTCAGCGCCGCAAACAAAAACAACAAAAGAAAAATTACAAAAAATAGTTCGCCAAATGGTATCTTGCTAAATACAGATGGAAGAACAATAAATAAAAGGCCGGGACCTTCCGTCGGTTCAAGTCCGAGCGAGAATACCGCCGGAAAAATCGCCAAGCCGGCTAAAAAAGAAATAAGCACCGTCAAGCTTACAATAGATGTCGCTGATTTCGTCAAGCTCTCCCGTTTTGATAAATATGAACTGTACGTAACCATAACCGAAGCGCCCACAGTTAGTGAGAAAAACGATTGCCCCATCGCATACAGCACAGCTTCCGACGTCAGTTCCGAAAAGTCAGGCTTCAGAAAAAATACAACGCCTTCCCATGCTCCGTCCAGCGTCAACGCACGGATAATCAATGCGATAAACAGCAAAAACAGCGCTGGCATCATATACTTATTCGCTTTCTCAATCCCGTCCTGCACGCCTCGGGCCACCACATATATCACATACAGCAAAAACACGAACTGAGCCCCAACAGTTTCGTACGGATTAGCGATCATTTGCTCAAATAACCGTTCATACGTTACACCGCTTTCCCACAGTTGTCCGCTAACGCCACGCAATAAATACAGCAAAATCCAACCACCGACTACGCTGTAAAATGACAGTACAATAAAGCACGTCAAAACGCCAAGCCGGCCGAGCCACGGCCAGGCTGTTCCAGGAACAAGCGCTTTATACGCACTAACCGCTTCTTTCTGCGTGCTGCGCCCGATAATAAATTCCGCAAGCAATAGCGGCATTCCAATGAATACGGTAAACAGGAGGAATACAACAAAAAATGCGCCGCCTCCTCCCGTTCCGGTCATATAAGGAAACTTCCAGATGGCGCCGAGACCGATTGCCGAACCGGCAGCCGCCAGAATAAACCCGAGTCTCGATGTCCATTGCGTATGTTTACTCATTCTGCTCTCTCCTCTTCTCCTCTAAACTGTACCCATCACTTTGATATTTCTCCTATCTCGGATAAGTATTTTACTAAAAAACTAAAACATTATATATATATGTTATCTATCAAACGAACGGTTTTAGCATACTATGTTTAACGCTTTCATGCAAGCAGATGATTTCCAAAAATTATTCCTTTTGTTCTTTTCCTGCTTCCTTATTAAGCAATGGTTTTAATGCTTCATACAAATCAGACACTGAACGCATAGCATACAGCTTGCGCGCCACTTTTCCATGTTCCACGAAAATTAAACAAGGCACGCTTTTGATCTCCCATTCAAATGCCAGCTCCGACATAAAGTTAATATTGCTTTTGTAAAGCGGCAAGTCAGGCAGCGTCGCTTCCACTACCTGCAACATTTTTTCAGCGACCCTGCACGTGCCACATAGCGGCGTATAAAAATAAACGGCGAACGATGCCCTAATGTCTGCGCAACGATACTTGAGCTGTTGTCCGTTTACCTCTTCCAACAAACCATCCTCCTTTTCCTTGAAAAGTAAGAAAGGAGCCTCTGTGAGACTCCCTTTCCTTCTGTATATTTCCCCATCATCACGCTTACAGAAAGTCGATGTTCACTTTTTTCTTGCGACTTGAATTCGCCTTCGGCATCCGAATTTCAAGGATACCATTTTTATAGCTCGCTTTCGATTCTTCGGCGATAACAGACGCTGGCAACATTACGGTTCGATCGAACCGGCCCGAAAAGCGCTCCCTGCGGTAAAGTTGCTCCTCTTGCACTTCATGTCCTTTATTTACCGTACCGCTAATCGTCAACGCGTTATCGTCAATCTGAATGTCGATATCTTCTTTGTTGGCAATACCAGGAATCTCGCAGGACGCCACCACGTGTGTTTCCGTCTCATACACGTCGATGCGCAGCGAATAAAGATTAAATTCGGACAATAAATCGGGAAACATGTTCATGAACTCTCGCTTCAGCATATCAAAATTACGCAAACGATCGCCTGGAAGAAATGGCATAGCAATATTCCCCCTTCAATTTTAAAGTATCTTGTTCCCCTTATTATTTTCCCGGAAATATCCGAACTCAAACATGAATATTTCATTCTACGTTTATATAACGTCTAACACATCCATAAAGACAATTATGATGACAATCGGCGCCACATAACGCAAAAGCATAAGCCATACGGCGAAAAAACGCCGTCCGTTCGTTGAACCCATACTGATTTCTTTGAGCAGCATATCCCTCTTCATCTTCAGCGGTACAAAAATAGCAATCAGCAACGCGCCAAGCGGCATCAGAATGTTGCTTACAAGAAAATCAGCAGCATCAAAAATACTCTTGCCAAATATCGTCCATTCACTTAATACGCCGTAAGACAACGCTGAAGGAACACCTGCCACAAAAATCAGCAGACCGGTAAGCCAAGCTATCTTTTTACGCTTTGTCATATCGCCTTTTACCAGTGAAGCGACGATAATTTCCAGCATGGAAAATGCAGATGTCAGTGTTGCAAACAAAAACAGTACAAGGAAAATGGTTAAAAATAAGCCACCTAGCGGAATTTTCGAAAATACCGACGGAAGCACCATAAAGAGCAATCCAGGCCCTGCCGTCGGCTCTACACCTAACGAGAACACTGCCGGAAAAATTGCCAATCCTGCAAGCAGGGAAATCAACAGATTCAGACCGACGATAGACGCTGCTGAACGCGGCAAACTCTCGTTTTGGGCGAGATACGAACTGTACGTAACCATAACCGACACACCAACACTTAGCGAAAAGAACGATTGCCCCAGCGCATACAACACCGCTTCCGAAGTCAGCTTCGAAAAGTCAGGCCGCAGGAAAAACGTTATACCTTTCATCGCGCCATCCAGTGTCAAAGAGCGAATAATCAGCACGAGGAACAAGAGAAACAAAGCCGGCATCATATACTTATTTGCTTTTTCAATCCCGTCCTGCACGCCCCGGGCTACGACAAAAATCGTGAACAGCATAAAAACAAACTGCGCACCGACCGTCATGACCGGATCGGCAATAACGGTTTCGAACAGCTTTTCATAACCGCCTTCTACATCAATTAACTGACCTGTTACACTGCGGAACAAGTACAATACAATCCAACCGCCTACTACGCTGTAGAAAGATAGTAGAATGAAACACGTCACAACGCCAAGCCGGCCAATCCAATGCCAACCTGTCCCGGGTGCAATCGTTTTATAGGCCGTAATCGCTTCCTGCTGCGTGCTGCGGCCAATGACAAACTCACCAAGCAAAAGTGGCAAACCGACGAGTACCGTAAATAAAAGAAACAAAACAAAAAACGCGCCACCTCCGCTCGTCCCAGTGACATAAGGAAATTTCCAAATAGCGCCAAGACCAATCGCCGAACCGGCAGCCGCCAAAATGAATCCCAACTTCGATGTCCATTGCTCTGACTGCTTCATTCTCCCTCTCAACTCTCCCCTTATTTTTTCTCTGCTACATATATAACGAAAACAAGTTTTTAGAAATGAAATTATATCATAATATTCTTTATAAAAAAACTATATCAAAAAATTGGAAATGAAACCTTCACATATCAAACCAACCTTTGCGGTGGAACCACCAAATCAGGGAACCGGCTACCGCAATCATAACACCCCATACCAAAAAATACCCGTATTTCCACTTAAGTTCAGGCATATACTCAAAGTTCATGCCATACACCCCGACAATAAACGTAAGCGGAATAAAAATAGACGAAATAATGGTAAGAGTGACCATAATATTATTCATACGGTGCGAAGTAAAAGAAATATAACTATCCCGCATATCCGCTGTAATGTCGCGGCTCGCATCCACAATTTCTGACAGGCGAAGCAAGTGATCGTATACGTCGGTAAAATATACTTGCGACTCTTTAAATTCGCGAAGGCGTTCCGAATTTAAAATCCGGTACAGCAAATCGCGCATAGAGCTAATGATGCGCCTCAATTTAATCAAATCGCCTCGAATCTCGAACACTTCATCCATTAACTTCCGGCTGAAATTTTCTTTCATTGTGATGTCGAGTTCATTTAAATTATCCTCAATTTCATAAACAGCAGGAAAATAATAGTCCACCAGTTTGTCAATCAACAAATAAGCAACATACCCTGGCCCCTCCGCCCAAGCCTCCTGCTTAGAAATCAGCTTCTCTTTCACTTCCCGGATTTCATGCAGTGAAGCCGTATGAAACGTGACAATAAAATCTTTTCCGACAAACATATCTACTTCTTCCGGGTCTAACGTATCTTGATTAAGCGCATGAAGCACAAAAAAATTATACTCACCATAATAATCGACCTTCGGACGCTGTAAAGCGTGAAGACAGTCTTCAATCGCGAGCGGGTGAAAATGAAAATATGTATTCAAAAGCCGTGTCTCCTCCAGAGTCGGAGCATAAAAGTTCACCCAATACCAAACAATGCGGGGGGATGACAGATGTTCGAGCGACAAATCCTTTACAAGTTCCAAGTCGTCGGTTAGCGCCAGTGTTTCTATCAAAATGGTTTTCCTCCTTTCTTTACTTCTTTGTACCCTACTTGCCTTATCTGTATGCATGCTACAACCAATGCTCGAATATAAAATGTGCCAGGTGTTATACTATCACAATCCAGAAATGAGGAAGACCATTATACCTGTTTTTCCAGGAACAAACGAAGAAAAGTCACAGAATCGCACTTTTCACGCCACTCTTTTAAAAGCGCTGCGTGATCGCGGCACGTCGGAACCATCCTCCCTTTTCAATGCTTTTGTAAATAACCAACACCTGCTGTGTAGTATATGTGACGGACTGTGTTGTAACTTTTCCCGCTTCAAAAATACGATTTTTTTCCTTATGTGTTTTTGCGCGTCTACTTAGAAAATAATCGGCTAATCAAATTATAAGTTCTATTCCAAAATCATCGCAAACGCTTACATTAAAGCGAAACTATGGTTATGCGTTACATTTACAAAAAACCCCTTTAAAGTAAATGCGTAAAGCATCTACTTTAAAGGGAAGCATTCAGTTCTTACCCATTTATCAACTTTCTGCCCTCTTCCTCTTCTACAAACCGATTCACCTCCTGCGACGGAGAAGAAGGCTGGCTCACATATGAAAGAACAACCATTGATACAATACTGGTCACAATTCCATATATGATCGGATTGGTGGAACTGAGTCCTTCAACCACCAAACTCCCGAACACCACCAGTGAACTAATAACAATAGAATAGAGGCCAGCTTTTGCTGTTGCTTTTTTCCATAAAAATCCAAGAACCACCGGAACAAAAATCGCTCCTGATAGAATGGCATATGCTACATCCAACGCCACAAGCACGTCCTGAATCCAGATAGCAAACATAATGGCGATAACTCCAATCACTAATGTAATTAGACGCGACAAAAAAACAAACTTCTTATCGCTGATATCCTTTGGCCAGTATTGCTTCAGAATATCGTGCGATAAAAGCGTCGATGAAGCCAGTAATGTTCCTGAAGCCGTAGACATCAACGCGGAACACACGCTTGCAAGAATGAGCCCGAGAATACCAGGAGGCAGAATCTCCAGCGCCATTTTCGCGAATACATTCTGTGTATCCTTAAGAGACGGCAACGCCACCAGCGCGCACATACCGATGATGCTCAGCGCCAGCGCGTATATAAAACTATAGAGCCCTGCGTATACTGCGCCGCTGCGCGCGATTTTAGTCGTACGTGCTGTGAACACGCGCTGCCAAATGTCCTGCGATACTACCATGCCCAGCGTATAGAGCAAGAAGTATTGGAAAATTTCGCCCCAACCCATCGATGTAAAATCAAAATACGTAGCCGGCAAACGGGAAGTAAGCGCTTCCCATCCGCCCACATGTGACAGGCTCATTGGCAGCATAAACAGGAAGATACCGACAGTCATAATAATAAACTGGATAATGTCTGTCATTGTGACGCTCCACATGCCCCCTAGAATCGTGTAAAACAGCACGATCCCTCCACCTATCAACATGGAAGCAGTCATATTCCAGCCAAGCACTGCGTTGATAATGGTTCCGATCCCTATAACCTGGGTCACAGAAACCATCATCGTATAAATAGCAGCTACCAACGCGCTAAGCAAGCGTGTTTCCTTATTGTACCGCCGCCCCAACAACTCGCTGATTGTCGTTACATTCGCCCCGTAAATATGATGAATAAAAACGAGTCCAAGCACGGTAATACCAAGGCCAATCATGAAAACAAACCATATCCCGGAAAGACCGAACTGATATCCTAACTTAGCGGTTCCGATTGTGGATGCTCCACCAAGAATAACGGCGGAAAGACATCCAAGATATATAAACAAACCAAGATTTCTTCCTGCCAATGCGTAGTCTTCTGCAGTCTTCGCCTTTTTCGCCCCGACAAATCCCACAACGATTAAAATAATAAAATAAAGAAGAACAACAGTTGTATCAAGTACGCTCATCTATTTTCCTCCGTCCTCTCATTTTTACCTGCAAAAATGGACTAAAGAAGGGCCGTTCCCTCTCTTATTTAACATCCAGCGCCGGACATCACCGAACTTACTCCCATGTCCGCTTCATATTCAGTAAGTGCTTCATCCAGTATTCGCAGCCCATCATCAATCTGTTCTTTCGTTACGGTCAACGGAGGAATCATACGAATAACCTCACCCTTATTTCCGCACAGATAGAAAAGAACCCCTTTCTCCAGGCAACGGTTCAAAATATGCATGACCCCGTCGCCGTTCGGTTCACCGGTACGCGGATTAATAACCTCAATACCAATCATCAGTCCGACTGAACGCACGTCACCGATCACCGAATGCATGGCTTTCAACTCTTCCAGCTTTTCACGGGCATAAGCCCCAACTTCCCGGCAATTTTCCAATAACCTTTCTTCTTTAAATACTTCCAGCGTTGCGAGCGCCGCCGCACACGCAATCGGGTTGCCGCCGAATGTTGTACCATGGCTGCCCAGCGGCCATTGTTTCATTAGCTCCTTGGAGGCGACCGTCGCGCTTAGCGGAAGTCCGGAAGCGATCCCTTTGGCTATCGCCATAATATCAGGAGTAACACCAAACGTTTGCGCGGCAAACCATTCGCCCGTGCGGCCAAATCCAGTCTGTACCTCGTCGAAGATCAGCAAAATTCCATACCGATCACAAATCTCCCGTACTTTGCGCAACCAGCCTTGCGGCGGCACGATATATCCTCCTTCTCCGAGCACCGGCTCCAGAATCATGCACGCCACCTCTTCGGGAGTGACCTGATGCGCAAACAGAGAAGCCGCGTCTTTTTCCAGCTTGCTTGCGAAGTACGTGTCCGGATTTTCCTCTGGCGGACAATCTTTCGGATTCGCATACAGCAGTTGATACGTCAATCCGTTCGGTTGCAAATATTTTCGGTACTTGCTCTTTGAAGTAGTGACGCTTAATGCTCCCAGAGAACGCCCATGGAAGCACCCTGTAAATGAAACTACATACGGTCTTCTGGTAACATGCTTGGCCAACTTGATAGCTCCTTCAATCGCTTCCGTGCCACTATTCGCAAAGAAGAAACAATCCAGTCCTTTCGGCATGATGCGTGTCAATTCATCTGCCAAACGAAGCAGCGATTCATACATAATAACCCCGGACGGTCCGTGCATAAGCCGATCGGCAGCGTCTTTAATCGCCTGCACTACTCTTGGATGTCGATGTCCGGTGTTCGCTACCGCAATGCCTGATGTGAAATCTAGATACTTCTTGCCGTCCAATCCGTAGTAATAACATCCTTCTTCCTTCACAACCGGCAAATTCGGGTGATCTTTCGCCATCGTCGGCGCAAGCAAATCCGGCATCTTTTTGAACAATTTCATCCAGCTATTCTCTGTCATGCAAATTCTCTCCTCTGGCACGTAATTTCGTTTCTTTAGAATTTGCAAATTCTATACCATTTTTATTTTATTCTGTATTTTTTAATTTTACGAGAAACGAAAGGTTGACTAATACCGATGGCTTTTGCTATTTCCGTCGTCGTTCTGTATCATTTTCTCGCTCTTGATAATCATACCATACGCAAGCTGGTACTTATTCCGGAGAACATTCAACTCGCTTTTCACCCGTTCCATGTTTCTTCACGTAGACTTCTCATCGGCTCAACTTCCGATTGATTCATTTTTGAATAAAAACCATTTTTACTATTTCTGATATATTTAAAAAACTTTTGATACATAAGTAATTATTCATTTTTGAATTGATTGATTTATTTTTAAATTAGACGAAATGTCCGGCCTGACGAAATACCTGATTACGTATTGAAAACGTAAGGTCTAAAGCAACAAATTTCAAAATTCCATGTTTATCATTTACGCCTGCAAAGCAAACTATAAACGAAAAAAATTTGCATCTTTGTTGTCAAAGGAGGGAGTCTATTGCCTAATTTTTTAGAAGTGATTATTCGTTCCATTATATCCATTGTTGTATTGCTCTTTTTAACAAGATTGATGGGAAAACGCCAACTTTCCCAAATAACTTTTTTTGATTATGTGGTAGGAATTACCATAGGTTCGCTCGCGGCCTTTATTTCATCCGACCTTGAAGCGAATTGGCTGCATGGCTTTACCAGTTTATTTATCTGGGCGCTTATTCCTATTCTTTTCGGTTATTTAGCGCTCAAAAATAAAAAGTTTAATGACATTGTGGAGGGGAATGCGACTGTTCTGATAAAAGATGGAAAGATCATGGAGGAAAATCTAAAAAAGGAAAGATATGCTGGAGAGGAATTATTGGAACAGCTGCGTTTAAAAAATGTGTTTTCTGTGGCTGATGTGGAATTTGCTGTCCTTGAACAAAACGGGGAGGTTAGCGTGCTGTTGAAAAAAGACAAACAGCCGCTTACCCCAAGCGACTTGCAGATGAAACCAGCCCCGGTAAAAGAAGCGCAAACCGTCATTCTGGACGGCAAGATTATGCTGGAACCTCTTAAGGCGGCTGGTTTATCTGTAAGATGGTTGCACACCGCCTTGGATAAAATAGGAGTATCCTTGGATAATGTATATTTGGGCCAGGTGGATAGCTATGGCCAGCTATATGTCGATTTGTATAACGATAACATTACGGTGCCAACTCCCCAGGAACTTCCGTTAGTATTGGCGACCTTGAAAAAATGCCAAGCCGATTTAGAAAGTTTCGCACTTGAAACGACAGATCAAAAAGTCAAGCAGGAATACGAAATGAATGCCAAAGCGTTACAACAAGTTATCGAGCAGGTGACTCCTTATTTGCAACAAAAATAGCCTATGGTACCCTTCATGCAGAAGCCGCCTGAACATCCAGAACGGCCTCTGCATGAATGAATGATGCTAAAACCTGTTATACCTTCAATATACAGCTGGAAAGACGATCCGCTTTTTTTCCTTCAATGCGTAAAAATAAATAAAGAAACGCGGCTACTATAGCTTCCATTAATATAATAAGAAAAATTGTTTCAAAAAAGGAAAACACTCCGTAGTGATAGGAACCCCAGCCAATTCCTCCGTATAAACCCATAACGATAAGATTCACCAAATAGGCAATATAGCGTTTCGGATGGCGCAGCGCTTGCGCCGGACTGTTCCACGCAAACTGGGGGCATATAGCATCCACAGCCATTTTGACAAGGGTTTGCGTCAAAATGCTTCCAGCGATCGCAACCCCAAGCACGGGTATCATAACAACCGAGCCGAGCGGAAGCCACCAGAATAAAAAGATTGCAGCCGGAAAGACAGCCAATATATCTACAGCATAACAAAACCAAAGCTTGATATGAAAAAGTGCCGAAAAAGAAAGCGGAAGGCAACGCAGATATGTCCATTCCGTTCCATCCCGCGAAAATGCTACGGTAGAACTTGACATCATCATGGCTAACAAATAAATCGCCGCAAAAATAGCGCTTCCTCGCATGAATATGTCATCTGCGGAAAAAACGGAAGGAAACAGCTGCGCCGATAAGTTATTAATGAAAAAGAATACAAACACTGTTCCCAGCATGGCCATGGCAATATAGTTAATAATAAACGTAGGCGTAAGAAAAAAGTTTTTGATTTCCCTTTTCAGCAATTGATTGTTCATCCCGGGAAGAAAATCGGCCGCAACGCTCGTTTGCTTCGCCTGCTCACGCCCTTTTAGCCAGCTTTTTTCAATGAAAAATTGAAGAAGAACGGCTAACGCCCCAATACTCCCGCTCAGCCCGAACCAAAATGCTGGATGATGTACCGTTTCCGCTATCGCGTTAAGATACGCTGGATGACTTCGAAGCCAGAGCGCAGCAGTGAGAATGAACAGCACTGCCGCTAGGATTATTGCGATGTGCTGCCCCCCTTTTCTTACAGAAAATGAAAAGAGAACTAACAAAAGCAGCAAAGAAAGCTCTTGCGTGAAAACCGGAAACAGAAAGAGGCTGGCCATGATAAGGCCCCACTCCGTCCAGGAAGAGTCGCCTGCTCTCATCGCCGCGTATACAAGCGGCAAGAAAAATAACAATTTGAAGGCATAAAACCGCAACAAGGTCACCGCAAAATAAGTCCATACGATCCGGCTTTTAGTAAAGGGCAGGGCCAGCAGCGTTTCTGTATTCTTGCCGTAATAAAGCGCTGACATCAACCAGTTAAATGTCACATATAAAAAAATAATTTGCGTTCCGATCAGCGAAAGCATCACAAGATTTGAAGGCAAGAGGAAGGAAACACTGTGAAAAAAAAGCCCTGCATTTTCATAAAGAACGTTCCACAACAATATTATCGTCACGATAAATAAAATCGTCTTTTTCTTGGTAAAAGTAAAATAGTCTCGCAAGATCGTTCGCGCAAGCAGCCAGGTCGCTTTACTCCCCATGTGCTATCATCTCCATAAATACCTGCTCCAGATTTTGGTTTTGTTTTGATATGAGTTCGCTGGCAGGCCCGGCAGCGATCATCGTTCCTTGTTTCATAACGACCAGATGAGTACATAGTTCCTGAGCCATGAATAACAGGTGTGTGGAAAACAGGACGGCTCCTCCCTGCTGGGCATACTCGCGCAAGCATTCCTTAAAATACAGGATCGATTCAGGATCGAGACCTACGATCGGTTCATCCAGAATAAGCAGTGGAGCCCGCACCATAAGACCGGCGGTAAGCAACAGTTTTTGCCGGGTTCCAAGCGACATCTCACCAATGCTTTTTGCTAGATGTGGAGTCAGCTGAAACCGATTTATCACCGATTCAATTTCAACAAGAGACGAACAGTAATCAACACCATACAGATCAGCCATAAAAGATAAAAAATCTTTTCCAGTCATTTTTTCAAAAAGCACAGGATGATCGGGTACATAAAATACATTCCTCTTCGCTCGGACTGGCTCCTCCTGCAAAGAAATGCCATTGATTTCAATATCTCCAGACGTTTTCTCTAAGACACCAATAATCATTTTAATTGTAGTGGTTTTTCCAGCGCCATTTGGACCTAATAAACCGTGAATTTCTCCGGGTCGTATACAAAAAGTCAAAGGGTGAACCGCCTTGTATTCCCCGTATGTTTTGCTTAGATTTTTTACAGTAAGTACGAAAGCCGTCTTCATCGTTTCCGAACCCTTCTTATAGTATCAATGGCCCAAATGGCAGCCGCAGCCCAAATCGCATAGGTGACCCATCCGCCTTTGTTCCCGTTTTTGATGGCCACAAAGATAAATAAAGCCAGAATGACGAGCCGAAAGATAAGCTGATTCATGATGTTATCTCCTCCTTGTATGGTTATGTAAAGGCAGAAACCTCATCTTTCCACAAAGCTTGATAGGAAAGAGAAGTAGCAAACAAATATTCGTGTGTTCCTTGCGCACATATGCGCCCATTTTCAATCATAATGACCTGATCCGCTTCACGTACCATAGATAGGCGATGAGCTACCATTACAATGGTTTTTCCAAAAAATCGGGAGCGAAGCAAACGCTTGATTTGCTCCTCCGACAAATTATCCAAGAAAGCAGTAGCTTCGTCTAAAATAATTATATCAGGATTCTGCAAGATAACACGGGAAAGTGCAAGTTTTTGCCTTTGTCCACCTGATAACTGAAGACCGCGCTCTCCTACCATAGTATCCAAACCATTGGGAAGCTCTTTCACCCATCCTCCCAACCCTACTTCTTCCAAAACCTCATATAATTCTTCATCAGTTGCTTCCCTTTTTACCAGTTGTAAATTTTCGCGTATAGTCGCCAAAAAGAAGAAAGGCTGTTGCGATACAACCCCGATCTTTTTCCTCAGGCTGGTAAGCGACAGCGATGAAAGCGGAATCCCATCAATGAAAATGTTTCCCTTCGCCACCGGATAATGCCCCATAATCAAGGAAAGGAGCGTACTTTTTCCGGAGCCGCTCGCACCTACAATAGCTGTGGTGGTCGCAGGTTGAATGTCAAACGTAATGTCTTCCAACGTCTGTTGCTTCCCTTCATAATGAAAAGACACATCACGAAACACAATATGTCCCTGCAAACGCTCAAGCCGTTGTCCATCTCGTGATAAGGAAGGCTGGTCAAGCAACCAATATAAACGCTCCACACTTGCTGCTGCCCGCTGCATTTCAATCCAGTAGGTTGAAGCAACCGTCAGCGAAGAATATAATTTTTCGATGTATGTATTAAATGCAATAAGCGTACCTAGAGTAAGCAAATCTTGAGTAACAAAATATCCCCCTAAACCATAAGAAATTAGTAGCATAAAGATCACATTTCCGCTCATTGCTGCAGATGCAAAGACTGAGAAGCGTGCAAGGTGCAATTGTTGACGAATCACGCTGCGCAGGCTTTTAATATAACGGGTTCCAACAAATAATCTCCTTCCCATTTCCTGAATGAATCGAATGCCGATTATGCTCTCTTGCGTAGCTGTGAAAATGCCTGAGGCAAAGGTGCGTAACTGTAGGGTTTTTTGTTTAATCTTTTTTCCAAAATACATTTGAACCGCATAAACAGTCGGAAACAAGACGGCGCTTACTAGAAAAAGTCTCCAATCTAAATACGCCATCATGCCGAGACTATACATCATCATCATGATTTGTGAAAAGCTGAGAAAGAGAAGCCTGGATGTAAGGAAATCAACAACATTAATGTCACCTTCCATTCGATTGAGAATATCTCCCGTAGGATGACGGTCGTAGAAAGCGGCCGGAAGAGACAGTATTTTCCGAAACAGTCGCAGCCGAAAAATCGCCACAGCTCGCTGTCCAACCAGCGTTTGAATATATGTTTTCACACCTTCCAAAAGGATATGGACAAGATAAATAGAAAAAAGAAGGCAAAGTAATTGAAAGAGCAAAGCTGTATTGTTTTTCAGCAGGGCCTGATCGATAATTTCTTTTACAACCAACGGGATAGAAGAAATAAGCAAAGTCGTAACCAAAGTAAAAACCAGTAAGACGAACCACCAACTGACAAATTTCCGGTTTTCTTTCAATAAGCGCCATAAGATTTGTGAAGCCTTATGGCTATGTTGTTGCTCGGTTTTCATTTCATAAATCCTTTCTCCGTGGATATCATGAAAAGAATGGGGATATCCTTTTCTCAGGCGGATATCCCTGTCCGGTGTTCGTTATACAAACACTGGGTGCTTAGTGTAGGAAGCGAGCCCATTTTCTTCAATCCATCCGCATGGCTTCTTGTAATGCGAGTTCGCCTCAATGGCACGAAGCACACACCCGTTACAATAATTTTTGTTTTTACAATTTGGGTTGCACGTTTCACTTTTTACAGGAGCCGTCATTCGAAAAAGCTGTAGCGCTCTCTCCGAACGGAAGATGTCTTCAAACGGCTGATGAAATACATTGCCCAGATCCATCACCCCCTGCGGAAACAGTACGCAAGGGCGGACATCTCCAAACGGGTTAATGGTAATGGAGCGCCAGCCGGCTCCGCAGTTCTTCTGTGCTTTTGAAAGCCGCATTTGATCGTCTGTAAGCAGAGCAATAAAGTCTTTATGTTTTTGAATCAGGGATGATTCGTATTCAAAATACTCCGTAAACTCTTTTCCCTTCTTTTTTTCGAACAAGATGTTCGTTCCCCGACCAAAGGGATCAACTTTGGAATAGCTGAACGATATAGCTCCTAGTTCTTTCGCAAGCAGCAAAGTTTCTTCAATAAGCCACATATTTTTTGGATAGACGCTCATCGCGGCGCGGACGCGAATGCCAGCATCCGCTAATTTTTTTATGCCTTCGCATGTCCGCCGGAACGCTCCTTTGACACGGCGAAGGTCTTCATGTACTTCAGCGTTCGGCCCGTCCAAAGAAATGCTGAAAAATACTTTTTCTTTGTAAGGAAGCAAAATATGAATCATTTCATCTGTAATTCTTGTTCCATTTGTTAACAATCCAACCAATTCAAATTTGTTAAGCGCTTCTTCAAGTACAGGCAAAAAGTGAGGATGAATCGTAATTTCTCCACCGGTTAGTTCCAACGTATAGATTCCGTTATCTTTTAGAATAGAAAACAGGCGCATTACGTCTTCATAAGTCATCGTGTCTTCAACTTCCGGATTGCTTTCCCGATAACAGTGAGCGCAGCGAAGATTGCATCGGGCAAGCAGTTCAACGGTAGCATGAACGGGGGTAGGATAATCAAAATTTCCGGACACTTTTACTTTTTTATGGGATGGCTGTTCCATCTCCTGCAAAATGTCCATTCCTTTGAGTTGAATGAAAAAATCGCGTACCCACACATAATGAGTAGAAGGAGCTTCCTTGTATTGCTTGCATACTTCCTCTAAAATTTCCAATCCTGTTTTCGTACCATCACACCGCATTAACAGCTCTGCGGCGGTTTTGTTGATGGCGGACACACGATTGTCAGTAATTTCAGTTCGGTCGCTGGAAGGTCGGAGCAATGAGCTTTGTACCGGATTTAAATGTAATTGTACGTTGTCATGCAAAGAAAAATAATGCTCATTGAAATTCATTTTATTCCTCCATCGTGCTTACGATTTTCATCTTCCGGATTTTATTTTTCTTTTTCAGTAAGCCCATAGTGATAAATAGATAAGGGGCCTTAAGCCCCCTATCCATTCTTTGCTACATGTGCTACAATTAATAGTGAAGAATATTTTTCGCTTTTCTCAATAGAGAGAAGCAGTTTGAGCGGGATGTTTATATCTCGCTTTTTCTTTAGAAGATACCGGCAACAATGCTGACACCAAATCCTTCAAAGTCCGGGATCGGACCATCTGCTAAGCATGCCGCGCATCCTCCACAAATTGCGCACGGGTTTCCTGCCGCTTGAATGGTTGGTTTTTCCATTTTTATTCCTCCTTCACGTTCTTTGTGTACAGGTAACTCTGTACATGCTCATCATACCTCCTTCCCTAAAAAAGTGTAAACAAGCCAGAAGTTGTAACTTTTTTTTTACTGAAAATATGTTGAAAATATATTTAATTAACCAATTTTTGGTTCTTTTTTACTCCTTCATATTTCTGATGCTAAAAAATTCCTTGTTAAATATTTCTTTTTTTCTACTTAATAGTTCTTTAGATACAGAAGACGCTTGAATGGGAGAATAATTGTTTGAAAACTATGATTTTCCTTGGTATTTCAAAAATCTATGGTGCTTTGAAGGTAGAAAATTTGCTTATAATCTAAAAAAGAGGTAAGAAAAAAGGCTCTAATTTTTACTACGACATTTTATTATCCAAGAAAAGCTGGTTTTCGTTTGAGCCCGATTTAGTTGTGCTTAGCTTGTTACGCGAATAAAAAAGCCGTTCCGATTCAGTAAGCTGTTTAACTGAGCAACAGCGTCACCCTGCTATTACTCAATTTAACAGCCTCAGAACAGAAACGGCTTTTTTATTTGTTCCTTCAATTTATAACAGAATAAAAGCAATGAGTCCTATGCATAAAGAAAAAAAGAAGCAATATTTCTTACAGAAGTACGTATGCACCAGGCCCAATGAGAGCAATCCCGATAGCTACCACGATTAGCATAAGATTGTATTCGAAACCATTTTGCGTAATCCAGTATCCGTTTTTACCGTGAACAGTAACGATGGCAACAAGCATGGTAATGACAATCAAGGCCGCACCAAGCCAAGTAAATACGCCGGCAGCAAACAGCAAACCTCCCACCAATTCTCCCAGACCAGCGAGCAGAGCCATCAGTATACCCGGACGCACGCCGATGGATTCCAGCCATCCCGCCGTTCCTTTGAGGCCATATCCACCAAACCAACCGAAGAGCTTCTGTGCCCCATGTCCCGCAAATGTCAAACCCACTACCAAACGAATAAGTAACAAACCAAGATCCATCATAATATGAGTACCTCCTATTACTTATTAAAAGTATAAAACTAATTTTATATTAGTAATATACAACACATAACTTATGTTTGTAAAGTAAATATAATAAAATAATGAAAAAGAAAGGTAATGAACCTACTTTGTATACTGTATGTAGTTGAGCCTGTATAATTGTGTAAAAATAAGGACATTAAAAATATGCAGGTGATTTTGAGGAACGATTATTTTAAGGAATGGAAGCGTATTTGATGTGAAGTTGAACATTACAGTCAGTAGCCTCTCATGATGCTCAGAAATGACTCATCCAATATGGTAGTGGAACACCCGCAACATTGATTCCAAATGTATTAATGATGACGTGTCCACCAATGCACGGAACTGACGGTTTAACAGCGTCAAATCTTTGCGGCTGTAGGGGTGGAGCCGCCTCTAAAGTTTCTAAAAATCCTTCCTAAACTCTGGATACACACATAAACGACACAAAAAAACACCCATAATCCCTGATCTGGCCTAGGTTTATGGGTGTTTTATTTGCCTAGTGATTTGTCGAACTCGAGTAATAATAACCTAATCTTTAAACCTAAAAAAAGAAAATTATCTACATTAGCAAACTTAAGATAGGTTAACTGTCCTCGTTTTTCCATCCCAGCCTACTGACAATCCGAGTCCCTTAGCTAACTCCCTGCTCCTCATTATTTTATAAACTCTGGTACTATGACTGTAGAAGAAGAGCTAGCAGAAATATTTAATCCTGATGGCAGCGTGACGGACTTTTCAACAGATGCTCCAAAAGTTTGAGGAGTAAGTTGTTGAATGATACTGCTTTGGTAATACGATTCAGTGGGGCTCGAAATGGATACAGATACCTGACCTTGTGTTACTGGTGTTGCAATATGACCAGTATATCCGAATAAAGGAGATAAAAGTGGTAATATCAAAAGCGATCCTTTCATCAATATGCCTCCATGATAAATATACATAATATTCTAAATACTAGAATGATCATTGTAAAAAAGGCCAGAGATCAATCTCTGACCTTATGAAAAAGTTATTTCAAAAGTCCACCAAGTAGACCACCTAATCCATTAACCAGAGACTGAACTGAAGAAGCCAGACCATAGCCACCGTTAGTGGAAGCTGATGCAGACAGTCCATTCGGACCACTTAGGTTCGCACTGGTGTTGTATGTGCCACCAAGAACTCCTCCTAACAGACCCGTAACGCCATCTTGATTAACTGTATAAGTGGAACCAGCTTGAATGTTAAAATTAGGGCCGCTAGCATTAACTAAACTACCACTAGATACATTTGTACTTCCTACTAAACTATTAACCGATCCCAGTATATCGCCAAGACCTGCTGCAGAGGCTGGAATCGCATTACCAGCTATTAAACTACCAGCCACTAACATTGCTGAAAGTCCAACTGTTTTGATCCACTTATTCATTATAACTTCCCTTCCTTTTCTAGCATGTTATTTTAATGCTTGACCCAGATTGTTCAATAACCCACCAATAGATTGAACCGAAGATGCGAGGCCCCAGCTACCGTTTGCCGAGGTACTAGCTGAATACCCTGCATAGGATGCGGAAGCAGAGGTTCCGCTAGTTCCACCTAAAATTCCACCGCTGATTAATCCAGTTAATCCAGATTGTTCAGTCGAGTTCACCGCTTTTGCTGTCACAGTTACATCATCTACATTCAAACTGACGCCACTCTGGACATTTACTTTAGAACTACCAACTAATTGATTTACAGCTCCGAGAATACTACCAAGTCCACCATCCAGAGAATTAGTTGGTGGCTCTGCGGCAAAAGCTGACCCCATACTACCCATTAGGATTACTGTGGATAAACCTGCTGATAAAATCAGTCTCTTCATTTTACCTACCACCTTTCTAATTTATTGTTTTAAAACTTTCTAATAAGAATTATACTATTAAAAAGAAAAATTTTCCATATAAAAAAAGAATATTTTTCTATTTTATACACAAATTTGAAGTTGATTTGCGGACTTATTGCATCGTATGCGGAAAAAACCGGTTCAAAGCCGAGGAGTCGAGCCCGAGGAGAAATATAAGAGGGACTATGCGTTTGTTTACCTGCTTACCTATGCGGAACTGCGTGTGGAAGAACTGTCCAATCTTAAATTAACGGACCTGGATTTGGATGTAAAACGAATTCGGATGATGGGGAAGAGGATGAAAGTCCTGACGGTGCCGATCTCCAATATCTTACTGGTTACTGGCGAAACTGGGGGACTGGTTGCAATTTCGCGCAGAAATGGCAAAAAAGAAACCGCATGTGGCCGCATCGCCATACGTCTTTTGCTCATCGAAATTTTCGGTACGGGGCGTTCAGCGAATGATTGAAAGCTACAGTCTGCCAAATAAAAAGCTCACACCACACATGTTCCGGCATACGTTTTGTAAGTGGATGTTCAAGGCGACGAACAATGATATTGAGAAAGTACGGAGGCTTGCCGGTCATAGTAATATACTTAAAAGACAGTTATAGTGATTTGGCTGATGCTGTGGAGGCGTTGCCAAAGTTCTGAGGAAATGTATTTAATCTCTGATAAAATAAACTAGAGGGTGTTCCAAAAGCGACCGCTTTTGGAACACCCTGCTCTTCTAATCTTGCTTTATAAAATTTCTCAAAGCAATAAGGTATCGTACCCCATTCTCTGCTTCATAGCGCTTCTGCTTTTTGCTGCTTCGTCTCAGCAAAAACATTTGCATCCAATTCTTTCGTTATTTTACTTGTAAGCAATCCTGCCGTCATACTTCCGCTAACATTTAAAGCGGTACGCCCCATATCAATCAACGGTTCTACCGAAATAAGCAACCCTGCTAAAGCAACAGGTAAGTTCATCGTTGATAATACTAACAATGCCGCAAATGTTGCCCCTCCACCTACTCCAGCTACACCAAAAGAACTGATGGCTACGACCAAGATTAACGTTAGAATAAAAGAAGGAGTAAATGGATCAATGCCCGCGGTGGGCGCAATCATGACAGCAAGCATCGCCGGATAAATCCCTGCACATCCGTTCTGTCCAATGGAAAGTCCGAACGAACCTGCAAAGTTTGCAATTCCTTCAGGAACACCCAATTCATTGGTTTGGGTTTTTACATTAAGCGGTAATGCCCCTGCACTGGTACGTGATGTAAAGGCAAAGATCAGAACTGGAAGCGCCTTTTTTACATATGTCATAGGGTTCAATCCCGCAAAAGCTAACAAAAGCAAATGAATGATAAGCATAATGATTAATGCAACATATGAAGCAACTACAAATTTTCCTAATTTCCAAATTGCATTATAATCGCTAGTAGCCGTAACTTTGGTCATCAATGCCAGAATACCGTATGGTGTAAGACGTAAAACAAGAGTTACAACCCTTATAATGATGGTATAGAAAGTCTCAACAATCTTAGCGAATATATCAGCTTGTTCAGGATTTTTTCGCTTGACTCCGAGAAAAGCCAAACCGATTATCGCAGCAAAAATAACCACTGCAATCGTGGAAGTTGGACGTGCACCGGTTAAATCCATGAACGGATTCTCTGGCAGTAACTCTACCATTTTTTGCGGCAATGTTATGTTTTGAATATCGCCCAGCTTTTGCTCAAGTTGTGTTGCACGAGTAATTTCAGCATCTCCTTGCTCTATTTGAACAGCTTCCAAATTAAAAGTTAACGATGTTGCAATGCCAATCGCAGCAGCAATCGCAGTTGTACCTACTAATATACCGATAATAATTCCACTAATCTTTCCAATATTATTAGACAATTTTAATTTTGTAAAAGCGGACAAAATTGAAATAAATACCAGTGGCATTACAATCATTTGAAGTAATTTTACATAACCTGTTCCTACAATGTTGAACCAATCAATAGATGTTTTAACAACTTCAGATTTTGTACCATAAAAAAATTGCATTGCAAGCCCAAATACTACTCCTACTCCTAATGCCGTAAAGACACGCTTTGAAAAAGAGATATGCTTTTTTTGCATTATATATAAGCCTGTAATAAATAAAAGCATAAAGGCAACGTTCACAATCACCAAAAATGTTGTCAATTTAACCCCACCTTGTTCTTATTTATAATCTTTCTGGATTGTTTCTTGCTTTGTCTTATCTATTTTATAATACAATAATACATATAAGTCAAATCGGGATTAATTTTCTTTATTATTTATGGAACAACCGGGCATCCTGCTTCCACTTTTTTCGCTATCGAAAAGAATAAATATTCAGGAGTGAATGTAGACGTTACGGTTTAGATAAAAATAAATTAAGGGTATATCGGGAATAAAAAACCACCTCATCAAGCTGATGAAATGGTCTTCAAAGATCTAAGCTTCTTCAATTGCGAGATCTAATCTTAGTTTTTTCTTTCTTATAAAGAAGGAATAGACAACCCCGACTATAATCCAGCTCACACCAAGGATGAGAGCAGATATATGAAGGCTTGTAAACAACCACATACTAACCACTGCACCAATAGCCGGTATTACAAGATAGCGAATCGTATCCATTCCACCACGCTGCTTATTTCGCACAAAATAATGAGCAATGACAGATAAGTTCACGAATGTGAATCCAATGAGTGCGCCAAAGCTGATGAATGAAAAAATCACCTCAAGTTCACCCATTATTGCGGTAAGAGAAATAACACCGATGAATAAAATATTGAATACCGGAGTGCCAAGCTTCGGATGAATATAACCAAAAAATCGTTTTGGCAGGGAATCTTCCCTCCCCATCGCAAACAGAAGACGTGAAGCGCTTGTTTGCGATGCCAGAGAAGACGAACAAACAGCCACCATGGAGCCACTCAGGAAGAAAGTTTGTAAGAATGCACCTCCGATAAGCTCAGCAATTTCCATTGAAGCTGCATCGGCATCTTGATACGCCGCAAAATCTGGATGCACAAGCTGCAGAAAATATGAAGTTGTCGTAAACAATACTCCGCCTATCAATGCAACTAGAAAAATCGCTCTTGGAATTGTCTTTTTCGGTTCAAGCGTTTCTTCCGATAGTGTTGTAACGGCATCAAATCCTAAAAAGGAAAAACAAAGAATGGCGGCACCTGACATAATAAGCCCCAAATCAATGTTTGTTGAATAAAAAGGTTCTGAGGATATTAAAACTCCAGCGCCTATCCCATTTGTAATCCCTTTCACCATAAATCCAACAAATGTAATTGTTACAAGTAATTGAAAGGAGACAAACAAAGTATTAACATTTGCCGTTAATTTAACACCTAGTAAAGTGACAGTAGTCAGAATGGTCGCCAAAATGATGACCCATATTGGGTATGGAATCGCTGGAAAAGCAGAGGAAAGATAAACCCCACCAATAGCATAGTTGACCATCGGAAGAAATAAATAATCCAGCATAACCGCCCAACCAACAAGAAAACCGACGTAAGGACTGAAGCTTCTCTGCGTATATGTATACGTAGAACCGGCAAACGGATAGGCTTGTACCATTTTTCCATAGCTATAAGCAGTAAACAACAGAGCTACAACGATTACGATATAGGAAGTAGCTGTATGCCCTTTCGTCAGCTGTGCCACCACACCGAATGAGTCGAATACGACGAGCGGGTCCATATAAGCAAGTCCGATCATGACAACAGGTGCTAATGTAAGTATTCGCTTCAGGTTAGTCTGTTCTTTCAATGAAAATACCCCCCTTCTTTTGGCAAAACGGTCTCAATCGACGTTTCTTCTACATAAGAGTCTCTATTTTTTTGGTTTTAGTGAATATAGCAGGATAGCCTCCAGTAATGGAAGCTACTCCATTTTACTTACAAAAACCCTTTATTTATTAAGCCGTTTTTATAATCGGACTTGTTTTCTTAATAACATACCATTCCATTCCTCGCGCCCGTAGTCTCTCTAAAATTGCAGTCTGCGGGCTAAAGTAAGCACAAAAGCCGTCGTAATCAACTTCAGAGTTATCCCCATCGAGAATAGTAATTGTTTTTACAGTGTCCATTTAATCAGCGGCATAACGAGCAGCAACATTGGAGAATCCAAGATTACAACCCAATCCCATAATTCCTACAATACCCGCTTGTTTAAATTTACCATCCCAATCTAACTGCTGTAACAGCGAGTCTGGGCCGTCGGAAGCCATGTCGATATCATGTGTTTTTGTATCTAAGCATGCTTGCATAACTTTAAAATTATACTCCGGTATTCTCGCATAAAGCAAGACATCAACATCCGTTAAAATCGCCACAACACTTTCCGTACTGCTTGCATCTGCCTGACGAACAACAATTTCTGCAGATGTTTGTTCACATAACTTTTTCACGAATTTCTCTGCTCCTTCGGTGAAGATATCTGCGAGAATTAACTTTTTTACATACCCTTTTTTCACAACTTCCGCAGCACATACTTAACCTACACCGCCAACACCTAAAACTGCAAGATGTAAACTCAAACAGTCGTCCGCCTTAAATTAATATTCCTATCTTCGAATTCGAAACAATCAACGCTCTATCGTAACAGCTTCGCATCCCTTTTTCACTTATCGTGTCGTTTCCCTTCCATGTGCCTCCTTTTCTATTAAGACAATGAAAATTATACAATATATTCAAAATAGACTTAATATAAAAAATGTATGAAGAGTTATTATACCAAATGCAAAGCATTGTTTTTAAGCTTTTTACCCAAAAAATTTCTCAAGCATTAAGAAGTCAAAAGTAAAAAATAAACGCCCCTTACCCTGATTCAATGACGTATTGAATCATATTTCTCAAAATGAACAGAATTTTAAAAAAACTAGAATTTCTTTATTATTATGTCGAATATGAAAATCTATGTTCGTCTCCAAACATTCCCATAAAAATTTTTCAATAAACTTCCCCTCTTTACACGGCGTTAAGATAAAGATAACTTTGAATAAGAATATTATTTTAGTGGATGTAAAAATTCTTGCTGCGTTTTATAGAGAGGACAGAGCAGATAAAATATAGATTTTTTAAAAATAGTAAAGCGTGATCATGCTTGGAACAAAGTCATTGTAGATAGAAAATAAAGGAGAGCATAATTATGAATTTTGATTTGAGCGCAAAAACGCCTGCTGTTTCACACCCCAAACAACAGGAAACGGAAATGCGCGTACTCGTGATAACCTCTGTCCCAGCCGAGAAAGACGCGGTATTGCGTGGGCTTCACGGCAACAGCAGGTTCAACGTCCTAGTGGCAGGCGTCGGCCCGGCGGCTGCCGCAGCCAGCACGGCAACGGCGTTAGCAACTGCCAAGTACGGCCTGGTAGTGAACGCCGGAATTGGCGGTGGATTTGCCAATCGGGCTGAAGTAGGCTCTCTAGTGGTGGCAAACGAGATCGTCGCCGCCGACCTGGGAGCCGAAACTCCAGAAGGCTTCTGTAGCTTGGACGAGCTGGGCTTTGGCTCCACCCGCATCCCAGTCGATGCTAGCCTGGTGACCCAGGTCACAGAGGCTTTACATGCCGCTGGACTACCGGTCACTACTGGCCCGGTGCTTACTGTATCAACCGTGACGGGTACCGCTGCAACCTCCTTCGAACGAGCCTCGCGGGTACCAGGGGCGACCGCCGAGGCAATGGAGGGTTATGGCGTAGCCACCGCAGCCCATAATCATGGCATTCCAATCCTGGAAATTCGCGCTATATCGAACCTCGTCGGGCCACGTGACCGAGCTGCATGGCGTATAGAAGAAGCTCTAAACATACTAGAATCAGCAAGCTCAGTATTACTGGAGGTGTTACTATGAGAATCGCTTTTTCTCCCTGCCCCAACGACACGTTTGTTTTCCACGCCTGGGTACACGGACTTGTGCCCGGTGCACCCCGGCTTGACGTTTTATACGCGGACATCGACATCACCAACAGTCTGGCAGCGAGCCCCAACGGGCCGGACGTGCTCAAGATTTCGTATGCAGCTCTGCCATGGGTGCTGTCCGAGTACGCATTACTTCCATGCGGAGGGGCATTGGGTCGAGGCTGCGGGCCATTGGTGCTAACGAAAAGCAGTACGTCCAAAACTAAGGAACCAGCGATGCTCTCTGGCCGACGGGTCGCAGTGCCTAGTGAGCGATCAACCGCCTACCTACTGTTCCGGCTATGGGCAGCCCAGCACGTGCCAGGAGGCGTGGGTGAAATTATTGTTATGCCGTTTCATGAAATCATGCCGGCGGTGCGCGATGGTTTGGTCGATGCCGGGCTGGTAATCCACGAGGCGCGCTTTACATATCCTTCGTATGGTTTAAATCTCTTGGTTGATTTAGGAAGCTGGTGGGAAGCCGACACCCATCTACCCATTCCGCTAGGAGCAATCATCGCCCGTCGATCATTGGATCTGGAAGCGATCGCAGGCTGGATTCGCGCATCGGTCGAATACGCGTGGGCGAACCCGGAGTCATCCCGTGAGTACGTGCTATGCCACGCTCAGGAGCTGGCCCCTGAAGTAGCACAGGCTCATATTGACCTGTACGTAAACAAGTTCACCGCGAATCTGGGTGAAGATGGGTACGCAGCCGTGACCGCCCTACTTAGTCGGGCTGCAGAAGAAGGACTTGTGCCGAAAGTGGATCTGGCGGCGCTGCGCTAACACGACCCGCAAATAGTTGACCCAAGAAAAAAAGGGAGGCTGTCTCACTTATTTATGAGACAGCCCCGTTTGTTTTCACGCTGGAAGTTCGCATCTTCATCAGCTCATCGGCCGAATCAAATTAAAGCAAATGAGAGTGTTACACATTAATATATCCAAAAAATCTAATAGATAAAGAAATATTTTACAATAACCTTAACATACACTTCTTCCGTACGATAAAACAAGATAGAAAAAGGTAGGAATGTTTAATGGACATTTCGGGACAAAAAGTATTGCTGTCAAAGATATCAGTCAATGATTTGGATTTTAGAATATAATAAAGATTTATGGTATTTTGAAGAATATGTAGCGTTAGATGAAAAGGTTGTTCGAGAGAATTGTTACGTAAAATTGAAGAAAACGAAGAAACGAACCATTATAATTTTGTTGTAACTTTAGCAGCGGATAGAAGTAAAACGCCAGTCATTTTATCACAAATTTGGAGCTATGTCAATTATAGAAAAAGCCGGGAAATCGGATTTTCAATCCTTCCTGAATATTGGGGTCGAGGTTACGGAAGCGAAGCGGCAAAGCTTTTACTACAAGTTCGCTTTTGAAAAGTTGAATGCACATAAAGTAGTCGGATGTGTAATTCAAATAACACGCGTTCAGCAACATCAATGGAATGTATTGGTATGACAAGGGGAGCTATTTTTTAAAGAAGAACTTTTTTAGCGAAATAAATGGATTGACCCATGCTATTTTTCTATTCTGGAAAAAGAGTTTTGTAAAATATTAGACGAATGAAACGATGGTTGAATAACATCATGGTGTATGAATGACGCAAGATTAAGAAGATTTTTATATCCCACTACGTTCATATAAAACGTAATAAAAAGTCGCCGGAGCGTTTCGCCTGGTCACCGAGGCCTGTTCGGCGTTCCAGAACTGGTGGGAGGTAGGAGCCCCATCAGTCCCGGTGGCTTTTTTGTATTTCCGTACAATTTGTAATTGGTTCAAGCATAGCAGATTGTCTATTTTGATTTTACCGGGTAAATAACTAACCGAGCAAATACAAAATTGTATTACTCCGTCTTTTTCAACTAAAAGTATGGGTTGTTTTTTGATTCTTCAAGGATTTTTTTCACTTTCGACAATGTTTAGTTTTATTTTTTCTATTTTTTCCTTTCCTTCTTGATTCCATGTAATGAGACAATACATCTCTTCAAAGTATTTTTTGGTATCATATATCTTATTTTCAGGAAGATCAGTTTTTATTAAACCAATTTTTTCATTTTTTATTAGAATATTGACATCAGTATATATTAATTTATGTCGGTATAAAGGGGTATTATCCTTTAGATAAAACTCTAGCGAAAAATCTTTTAAATTTTTTTCGTTCTTAAATAGGTCAGAGCCAATATATTGAATCTTGCCTCCTTCAAACTCTATAGAATTACCAAAAATTCTCGCTGAACAATTTTCTATTTTCCAGTTTTCCCCCTTCCCTTTCAACCATACTTCCTCTTTTATTTGGTTTTTCTTCTGTTCTTTTTCTTTGTCTCTCACTTCAGTGCAAGACGTAAGAAATAGAGAAATAACAAGCATCAGTGTTAATATTCTCATATAAACCTCCTATGATTCCATCAAATAACTTAATTTTACAAATTAAACCAAATAATGTTAAATATTGTGTTTTTATGGTGCCATTTAATTATATAAATATTACAATAAAAAGGGGATGTTTTTATGGCAAAAAAATCGAAAATCATACCTTTGGTTGCTGCGATAAGTCTTTTAGGAAGCAGCATGGTTTTTGCTGATGAAAGCTTTCAACCGAGTTCCAGTACATCACAAATACAGTCTACTGAAAATATTTCAAACACCAATAAGCCATACAAAGTGGAAAGAGCAATCATAAACGGAAATGAAATTCCTGTTTTTTATTTCAATAGTAAAGAGGGCGCTGAGTCATATAAGCAAGAATTGATGAATCAGGTCCAACAGCAAGCTCTAAACTCGGCTCCCAATTCATCAGAAGTAGTAACACCTACCTATGGCACAAAAAGCGGCTATACATACAGGGGGGTAGACCGATATAATTATGGGCATGCAACAACTACGGTATATAATTATAGCGACAAGAGAGTGACACTAAAAAAGACAGTAGATAGAACATTCTCAACGGAAACATTCATTACATTAGAGGCAGGATTTGCGGACTATTTCAAGGCAACTACAGGTGTTAAATTGGATAAAAAGGTAGAATATTCACATGAATTCATGATTCCGGATGTTCCAGCCAAAAACAAAGCTGATATCATAACATGGGATATTTATAACCGTTTTCACTTTACTGAGCATAATATCTTTTCACCTGATCGGAACTTTGTTGTATTAAGTCCAACTGAAAGTGTTGAGGGTGCTATATTTGTTAGCCCGATTTAATTCTTTTAAATTAAAAAGAAACAGCCGCGAACCAAACAGGCTGTTTCTTTTTAATTTTTCTTACCACCAAAAAGGTAAAGAAGATTGGTACGCCATAGAAGATACGGCCATACATTCACCGGGTAAAACAAGAAATAACCCGGTAGAATAGTAGATTTTTAGATTTCTACCGGGTAAGATTTTTTCTATTCATCGTCATTTAAAAACATGGCCGCTGCTTTCCGGGCCGCTTCGTCCGCCTCCATCTTTTCTTTACTCTTTTCTGGCTTTGTTTGTTGAAATGTTCCCGGCATTTGTCCCTGTAACCCGGTGAGTGCCGCGTATATGAATCGGCCTAACATTTTCTTGTTTTCATCTTCTTTTACCCATTGCAATACATCATCTGGTATTTCTTGCGGCATTGGAAATGTCACAGTATAAAGGTCTGATTCTGTACGGATTGCTACAGTGAGTAACCGCATAATCTCAGCCGAAAAATTTTGGCTGTTTTTTTCTTTTCCTTTAATGCCCACACCACATCCTGCGGAGTTTCCGCCGGTACACAGCATACGATTGCTTTTAAATCTACAGAGTCCTCCACATCGCTTCTTTATATCCCACTACGTTCATATAAAACTTACCTAAAACTGGCCGCGTATGCGTGCCTTATATAGATTTATATCCCACTACGTTCATATAAAACACGTCAGAAAAGAAAGCACAGACGCCGGAAGAGCAATTTATATCCCACTACGTTCATATAAAACCCGTGTACCGAACGATACTCCCAATAGATCAAGATGATTTATATCCCACTACGTTCATATAAAACGTTGCTTCTGCTCATCCTGGCCGTACTGATGCAAACGGATTTATATCCCACTACGTTCATATAAAACGCGTCTGCATCCGGATGCGGTAATCCCACGCTATACAAATTTATATCCCACTACGTTCATATAAAACTTAAATGAAGCGCGCGAAACATATTCGTTACCTAACACTACGTTCATATAAAACCGCGAATCCATGCTCTTTTCATCATCCGCACTTCGTTACCTAACACTACGTTCATATAAAACCGCCATTCAAGATGTAGTTTCGTGCGAATGTATGAATTTATATCCCACTACGTTCATATAAAACTAACTTAACATTCCGCACGATAACAGATGCAGAAATCAATTTATATCCCACTACGTTCATATAAAACCAGGCTGATGAACAACTGCGTAACCAAGTACAACAAAATTTATATCCCACTACGTTCATATAAAACATGATGATACCATCACAGACAAAGCGGCAGCCGTATTTATATCCCACTACGTTCATATAAAACTTTCTGCACATATTCAGTACTATCTTTCACCCTTGAATTATTTATATCCCACTACGTTCATATAAAACCCTGGAACGGAGCGCACGCGGTAGGGAACCCCCCCGATTTATATCCCACTACGTTCATATAAAACTGGTGGAGGGGAAGAAAAATCATCAGAGAGCAAAGATAGATTTATATCCCACTACGTTCATATAAAACGAGGATGAAGTATTCTTGGAAGCTCCAGAATTTGAATTTATATCCCACTACGTTCATATAAAACGGAGGCAATCGTTTATAAAATCGGGAACAAAGCGAATTTATATCCCACTACGTTCATATAAAACATTAGCTTATGTATGGCTCGGCAATGAAAAGAGCAAAAATTTATATCCCACTACGTTCATATAAAACCGGGGGATTGACTACAGATATCGCGGTTATTGAAAAGTTTATATCCCACTACGTTCATATAAAACGTTGATAGAAACCGGAAACAGTCGAGTTTAAACGCAGTTTATATCCCACTACGTTCATATAAAACTTTACGATTATCGGGGAGGCGAAGAATCCAGAGACGTTTATATCCCACTACGTTCATATAAAACCAAAAAAGTATTACAATCGCTAAATCAGATGGAGCCGTTTATATCCCACTACGTTCATATAAAACGTTCCTGCGCCATGATATAAGACTCGCTGGCTTACATGTTTATATCCCACTACGTTCATATAAAACGCAAACCTTGTACGTGAGATTAGTGCACAGGCAGCTAAGTTTATATCCCACTACGTTCATATAAAACGGCGGAATCTCTTGCGAAAGTGATTGACGCACACTACGGTTTATATCCCACTACGTTCATATAAAACCTTGAACATTTACGCCAACACCACCGCCTTTCATTGCTGTTTATATCCCACTACGTTCATATAAAACTCTCAATACCCATTAATTTTCGTTAATTCAACGGAAGTTTATATCCCACTACGTTCATATAAAACTGCAGGTCGGTCTATCGTATTCGAAGCCAAAAGCACGGTTTATATCCCACTACGTTCATATAAAACGCACTGCTGAAAAGTCGTAGTCGGGTAAGTGTCATACGTTTATATCCCACTACGTTCATATAAAACCAAAATTGCCGCCTCTCTAGCAACATCACGCTTTTTGTTTATATCCCACTACGTTCATATAAAACAGATTTGGGATAAGATGCACGATGCGGGAGAATTGCGTTTATATCCCACTACGTTCATATAAAACACAAGGCCGAGGCCGGCGTAATAGTTAACTTGATTATAGTTTATATCCCACTACGTTCATATAAAACAAAAACTCAACTTTTTGAGTTCGACAGGCTTCAGCGTTTATATCCCACTACGTTCATATAAAACTTTCGATTTGAATATACTCCCACTTCGGATCGTTTCTGTTTATATCCCACTACGTTCATATAAAACTCAATGGGCGGACTTCTCCCGAAAGGATTCAACGGGTTTATATCCCACTACGTTCATATAAAACTCTTCTGTATGGTGTGCAGTTATTAATTCATGTGGAAGCAGTGTTTATATCCCACTACGTTCATATAAAACGTAGCTAAAGCCGGGCCAAGTCCTGCAAGCATCTTGTTTATATCCCACTACGTTCATATAAAACGTATAAAGTATTTAAAACGTCCGTAAAGGGCTATTTTGTTTATATCCCACTACGTTCATATAAAACCCAAACATAAAGACCTGGGATTACTTCTTCTAAGCTGTTTATATCCCACTACGTTCATATAAAACCCCATACCCGCTTCCTAATGATCAGAGTGGAGGTACGTTTATATCCCACTACGTTCATATAAAACGTCCAGCAATGAAAACATGCTCACTGGTCAAAATTTGTTTATATCCCACTACGTTCATATAAAACGTGCGGTGCAGGGACCGTTGAAGCTGAATTCCCCGGCAAGTTTATATCCCACTACGTTCATATAAAACCGAGAGGAGAAAACAATCATGCCATACATGGAATTCAAGTTTATATCCCACTACGTTCATATAAAACGAAAGAGATGCAGGATGTAATGGCCGCTCTTGATCACGTTTATATCCCACTACGTTCATATAAAACAGCGCCTCTGCTTTCGTTTTTGCCCCGTATTCCTCAGTTTATATCCCACTACGTTCATATAAAACTAGTTTTTGTTTCCGATTCAACTTCAATCTCAGTCTGGTTTATATCCCACTACGTTCATATAAAACTGTCGTTCCAGTGCGTGCGTGCGTGCAGAAAAGTCCGTTTATATCCCACTACGTTCATATAAAACCAAGCCCAAACCCTTTGCCTGCCATACCGCCCAAATAGTTTATATCCCACTACGTTCATATAAAACGAAGGGGAGGAATCCACAAAGATTCCGGTACTTCCACAAGTTTATATCCCACTACGTTCATATAAAACCTACAGCGACCGTTTTAAACTCATCAATCGTTTGGCCAAGTTTATATCCCACTACGTTCATATAAAACATCGACAGGAACGGGTCTGGTGTTGTTCCATCTGCTAGCTGTTTATATCCCACTACGTTCATATAAAACAAGTTTGCAGAGGTCATGCCAAAGCACGTAACAATGTTTATATCCCACTACGTTCATATAAAACATCGGGGCAACCTTCCAGTCGCACTTCTTTATCCATGTTTATATCCCACTACGTTCATATAAAACCCTAAAAATAAAACAGCGAAAATCATTAATTTGCCGGGGTCTTTATCACCTAAAAAACAATCAAAAATCAGCTTTTTTGCAGTAAGCCAGCAATTCTATTTTTAACCTCACAGAAAAAAAGGCCAAAACCATTGCGATATACGTTTTCATACTCACTCTATCTAAAAACCCGGTTTACTGCAAACCCTTCTAAAACTTCCCTTACATACTATAAAAACATCTCCTCAAAACTTTTCTCCTGTCCATACACCCGCTTCACGATATTTCTCGTATTTTGCACCTCATATACATAAATCGAATCTTCCCGCTTATCCATTATCTTCTCCAATTCCGTCAGACACTTCACTAACTTTCCCTTTGTAATTTCGCCTTCAAACACCGAATTCTGCGTCCACATCAAATATTGTTTCAACTTCTTGCATACTTTATGTACCCGCTTCTCACCCACATCGTATGTCACAATTACAAACATCTTCTACCACCATGCCTTTAGCGGTTTATACAAAGTATCTCCGATAAAATGCTTAATCAGTTTATAACACTCCAGTCGGATGAAATAGCGATATGACACTTTCCTTTTCAATGTTCGATGCTGCACAGTTGTTTCTAACTTCTTTTCCCATTCAGCCAAAAACTTCTTCCGTCCTTCTTCATTCAGGAACACGATGCCTTCCATCTCATCAAAGTGCTTAAGCGTAATTACTCTATTATTAACCAACGAAGCAATCAATGTGTCTACCAATAACGGCTTAAAAATTTCAGCTAAATCTAGACTTAACGAGAAACGCTTGCTGGAGGGCTCATGAAGAAAACTAATGGTAGGATCCAACATCGTCTTATACATTTCCGACAAAATCTCAGTATACATTCGACTATTCCCGAACGAAATTAACGCATTCAACGGATCAGTCGGTGGACGCTTCGTCCGCTTTTCAAATGCAAACTCCGGCTTCAACATCACATTAAATGCCTGATAATACTCTTGCCGAATACGCCCCTCAATCCCCATTAATTCCGGAATTTTCGCTGTATCCTCCAGTTTGGCAGCTTCTTTTTCAATTGCTCGTATAATTTCTTCTGTTTTTTCCTTATGCCGCCGCAAATTGCGCAGCATATGATGAATTCCTCCATACAAAAAACTTCTAGCAAGATACAGCCGCTTCTCCCTATTTAAATAATGAACACTCTGCTGAACCACTGTATAACCTGACACATTTTTCTCGCGTGGATAAAATGTCCCAACATAGTAATCATGATAATTATAAAAGTGCAAACAAACTCCATACTGTGCCAGCAAGTTGAGCAGCGCTGAATTTACGTCTACCTGCCCAAAAATATGCAAGTTTTCAATTTGTTCAATGGGCAATGATTTTTTCTTTCCTTCTGCGTCAACGAAATATAATGTATTATCCTTACGCTGCAATCTCCCGGTTGAAAAAATATAATGATCTTTTAACATTCTTCATCCCGCTCCATTGCAAAACAAAATTCATAGTATGCACATTTCGAACAATATCGCAGCTTTTTCAAACCAGGCGGCCTGGGCCGCTGCAAAATACGCTTGATACCAGCCAATGCTTCAATCACTTTTGCTTCCTCGGCTTCTGTAAGTTCAACAACTTCCGTATCTCGCTCTTTCGTATAGCTAATAAGACCTTTCTTTTCGACACCACGCTGCTTTAACTGATACAGGTAATACAGCATCTGCATTCGATCTGCTTCGCCCATTTTGCTGGAGATTTTTACTTCACGAACATATTCCCCATCAAACGCATCAATTTTAAACGTATCATCAATAAGAATTTCTTTCTGTTCGAGTTGTGGATAGGCACGCTCATGCAGCATTTTCCCTTCCATAACACGATCGTTAGTCTGTTCCATTGTGATCCCTTTAGAAAAGAGCCATAGCTTTCGCTGACATACGCTATAATAGTGCACCTGAAGTCCTTTGATATCTGCTTCCACCATCGGTCTCCCTCCATCAAGAGAACATGGTTATTTCTATGTCACTGACAATACCTCGCCCCTGCCTACTTTCTCTGTCAAATTCATATCCACAATGCAAAATAAAAATATTGTCTAATCCCGACAAAGTAGAAAGCTTATCTTCCGCCTGAAAACGATAAACTCCTATTGACTTTGCTTCAATTTTTCTACGAATCTCCTGACGCCGCTTCCAATCAACTTGACATTTCTCATACTCTTTCACTAAATCAAATATCTCATCAAAAAAACACTCTGGAATTACCTGAACCGTTTGAATATCCCGTAACTTCTTCTGTGCTTCCTGTCCTGTTACCTCATAAAAATCTAAAAAATCAAATTCATGAAGCGCCTCTTCAAACTCTCGCAAAAACGCTGTATTCGCCAGACTCTCTCGACTGTACAAACGCTGTACCATCTCAACTTTCGCCTGTTCATCAAGGATGCGGCCCTGATATGGCTGAAGTAAGGCGAGGCCCTTTTTTACAAGATCGGCATCATATATGTATCCAAGCCCTGCCACATCTTCTGTAAACACATATACATTTGGTTGAACCGGACTGCGCTTACCATTCCGATAGCACCGCCCTAACCGTTGGAAAAAGCTGTCCAATGTTGAAATTTCTGTGTATAAATAATCAAAGTCAATATCAAGACTTGCTTCTACCAACTGCGTCGTAACCCAAACCCCACTTCTCCGTGGTTCACCCGGTTTGGGCTTGTTGAACGATTTAATTTCTTCCTCCAGAAGTTTTCTGTCTTCCTGTGTAAATTGTGAATGCAACAAATATACGTTAGCTTCCGGATCGACTTTCCTCAGTTGTTCATACATCTTTACCGCTCGGCGCACCGTATTCACAATGACCAGCACTTGTGTATCTTTTGCCTGTTCGATGATTTCTTCCCCTACCTCTGTAATTCCCTCCTGACGCAGACAAATTCGATGCCGGGTAATATCCTGATTAATGAACTTTCCTACATCACTCTCCGTAATAATATTACGTTTTTTAAGTTCGTCCAGATAAATAGTAGGCAACGTTGCGGTCATCACCATAAATTTGCCACCAATTTTATGAATCATTTCCAATGCTTTAATAAGCATCGCGGCAATTTTAGGCTCATACGCTTGAATTTCGTCAATTACCACTTTGGCATTTGCCATGGCGGCCAGTTCTTTTTCAAATCCGCGATAACCAAATGGAAACTTCAAAATCTGATCTATTGTCGTCAACAATAGCTTGGACGATAAATGACGTGAATGGCGATAAATGTCCTCCCACTTCTCATCCAGCTCTTCTTTCTCTTGAAGGTAATCATTGCTAGTGGAGTGAAGCAGGCCCAGCGCTTCTGGGTGATAGTTAATTTCTTGGGGGCTGAGGATACGATCATAAATCGCATTAATGCTAACGCGCAACGGAAGGGTAAAAAACCCTTTATCTTCATTAATCCACAACAATGCAGCTTCTGTTTTCCCCATTCCGGTCTGTGCAATAACAATAATACTTTTATCTGTATTTGCTTCTGCAAATTGCTGCAACTCGTTTTTCGCATATCCTTTGTGCTCCATATACGCGGTTACCTGTGCTCCGATATGCTTATCCGCATGTAACTCGATATCAACACCCGCTGAAGCCGCATGATCTATGCGATGCACAAGCCCTTTAAGCAGCACATATTTATAAAAATCATCGTCGAACTGACTGTATCGCTTGGACAATCGGGCAATAGACTTATATGAAAACGTTTCTGGAATGTCCAATTTCATATGATCAATTAATTGTGGTAGATATGGGCGCATCTCATTCTCTAGAATTTCTTCAATTTTCTCTTTATCTGGTAGTTCACTTCGCTCATGATGGTACCCTACAGCATGAATTAACAAGCGACTTTCTTCTTTGGTTAACTTATATTTCTTAATAGGAATCATACCAACCGACAAATAGTTATGCGGCACAGAATATGTAATAGTATTTGGAAGTTTCTTCTCCCCTAGCTGTTTACGCAACCGATTTTGAAAACCGGGCCATGCTTTTCCTACATCATGATACTCTACTGCCAAACGTAACAATTTCCACATGCGTTCATCCATGTGGACAAAACGAGAACCATACGTACTTTTCAACCGTTCTAATTCAGCTACCAGACAATCCGTATGTTCACGGATTGTCTGGACAGGCTTGGTTTTGGCATAAAACAATGCCCATCACCCTTACTTACAAATTATAGAAAATGAGGTTGCCATCCTGATCCTGTAACACATCATCATCGGCATCAAATTCAAGACCTGAAACCGCTAATACATAACCAACATCAATTTTCTCCCAGCGGCGAATCCCGTTTTTGATCTCATACTTCCAGTTCAGTTGATACGGTACAGCATTTAGTTCCGTCTCCAATGAGTTGAGCACATCCCGCAAAATATAGGCATTATATTTTAAACGAATACGTTCCTCTATTTCCTTTACTTCCACTAGTTCATACTCATCAATCCGTACTAGGTCTTCCCAGCGTCCCAGACTCCAGTGAGTATTTCCGTTTTCGATAGCCGCAACAATAGCCTCCAATACTTCCGGTACTGCTTCCACATGAATTAATAACTGCACACCATACAGAAGATGCATATAGAGTGGCATTTTGGTCATGTGCTCATATTCATACGGTTTCGACGCTAATCCATCCAGTACAAGCGGAAACTCGGCTACATCTGTTTTCTTAAAAAAATAGTGTGCTTGATAGTCGACCATCTTTGCTTCGTATGTTCCCTGGATGCTGAGACGCATCGGGATAAACTCATTTGCTCCCAACATTGCATGCAACATACCCTTTACTGTTGCATATGGCGGCAAAGGATATGTTTCTCCTACTTTAAACGCCAGCGGCTTTTTATAACATGCCGTTTCTTGATATAGTTTCAACCGCAACGCCTTCATTGGTTATCCCCCATAAAACGCTGCAACTTCTTTTTGAATATGCTGAAAGAACGCCTCAATGGACACGACTCGATCCCCAAATGTTGTATGGTATTCCTCTTCATTACCAAATATGCCAGATACCATACCAATACGTGTCCGCTCGCCAACTGGTTCTCCGGCAAATGTTTGCTCCATTGTTGATTCCAGTGGCCTCGTGTCAATCTCCCACTTTTCACTGCTCTGTTTCAACTGCACTTTGCCAAGAAAAAATGGATTCGCCGCCTTATATACGCCGCCAATAACAAACAAAGGAGCGAGGCTTTCCTGACGACCACGAATATCACGATTTAAGAATTTTAATATTTCCAAAAATTGCCGCATCCTCTCTGCTTTTTGTTCATTAGGTAATTCTACTTCACCATCAACCCCGACACGGCTTAAATCGACTGTTACCGTATATGTATATAGACTAGCATGCTGCTCAATATTAGCCAGATTCGGCATTTGATCAATTCGGCTCGCAAGTCCCATATTATTCAGGAACTCTAAATCCCCTCTGTACGGTTCAAGCGAGATTGCGTGACTCAAGCGCACGACTGCCGGACGCTTTTCTGACTTTTGTGATGTTTTTAAGTAACCAAATAAATCCATTTCAACTGAATCGTTAATTGTAACATCTTTGCGAAACTGAACAACACCGCCCTTTTCTTTCGCTACCGTATCAAGATTCCAGCCATACCACTGGTTACCAAGTCGTACTATATCATAGCGAAGACTCTGGCGCGAAGCGAACGAATATACCTCCCCATTGGAACGATGAAGCTTTTTCAATTCGGAAATGTTAGCAATTCCTTCTCCGTAATTCAATGAATTCCCCTCAAACACAATGGTCATCGTTAAAGCCTGTGTCATACGCTTGCTTCCTCCCTATCTTTTTGTTTTTCATTTTCACTTGACAACATTCCGGCAATAAATGCGTTAGCCGCTGTCGTAAAATCCATTTCTCGTTCATGTATCGCATGTAAGAATACAGTCGGCACCGGCTTATCTACTGACATATACACACGCAACAGCGTGTCCATAAAACTATCTTTATTGTTCGCTTTCGTTGCATTCAACAGACGATACGCAATTCCGGCCACTTTCTTTCCTGCACTGGCACTGTATGTATCTTCGCTTTCTCGGGCTTTTCCCGCTTGCTCAAATGCTTTGCGAATGTCACGTCCACTATTAAAAAATGCCGCAACCCGATTATCCTGCTTTTTCATATCCTTCTCTCCTCTCTTATAGCATTCAATTCTATGCCGTTCTCTTACCGCAATATATACCCCAAGCCCGGAACCACCTTTTTTGATAACATGCCGCAAGTACTTAAAGATAACATGCTTCGTATCCATTCCCTGCAAAGCATTTCGGATAAAATGTTCCCGATATTCGTATGGCGAAATATGCTCCAATTTCTCCCCGTACTCTTGAAAATATTTCGCCAAATAGTGTGGAATATGATAGTAATCAAGCAACGTTCGTTTACTTTGATAATTAGCCGACATTTCAAGAAAAAACAGATGTTGCATAATATATTCACTTTCTTTTCTAATACCTCGAACTAGGCGGCTCACAATCTTTTCAAATGACTGTGACTGTTTTTTCAACTGTTTAAAATGTTCATTTTTCTGAAAAATTTCTTTAAACTTTTCATCTGTATGCACAAATCCCGCATACAATCGCACCTCGCCCTGATCATCAAACCCGTCTTTTCGGTAATACATCGTTGCCCCTAGCGGCACACAAAAAAGCACCAATTTTGCCAGCGAAGAAATAGGCAAAGCACGGTTCTTCTCTAAATCCCAGAAGAAGTTAGCTGCATTCTTACTAGATACCCCCAGCGGCGAAAACATCATCTCTTCAAAATTTTGAAAAGCAGGCTGTCCCGCGGCTAATGTACATTCCGGCACTTCTTCTTTCATATAATTGCGTATAAATATAATGTCTTTTTTCTTCCATGCCTTTTTCAATGTACGAAACGGCGAGTAATCCGCATGTTCATCAAGAAATGCCAGCACATCCTCCCCTGTTTCCGTCTTGTTAATAACTTCTAATAGCTGAATATCATTTTGTACAGGTAACACATAGTCTTTATAAAACAAATCAATATGCCCTGATAAATCGAGGCTATTTTTGGCTACATTAAGAAAAGAGGGTTGTCCAAAAAACGGAGATAAGATAACGCTCTTGAAATAATTCAACGTCAGCTTGTCGTTAATTTCTTTCTGTTTTACTACGTTATAATAATCATGGATGCATATTTGTAATTCTTCTAGTTGATCGTGGTGTTTTATTTCTTTGAGGCGGTTCTGGATGTCCTGCAAAGCAGCTTCTGCCGGAGTGTCTGTGAAATATTTGAGAATTTTCTTAGTGGAGTCAGCGATTGTTTTCTTAATAGATGCCAAAGCATCTGAGAAACGCTCTTTATTTTTTCCGTATTTTAGATTGTTCTTCAATCGTTCGTAGTCTCGTTCAGCCACGCTATATTCATCAATGAGGTAGGAAAAAAAGATTTGCGGAAGATATCCTAACGCAACAGGCTCTATTTCCAGTCCACTGTCTGTTTCACGAACAGTCCCCCTGTGTTCGTCAGGAATTATGTTGTGTTTTTCACCATATATGTACAATCGCTGCAATCCGACCAACGCCATCGACATCAGCCAATCACTTGCATACAAGCGAAGTACCATACATTTCTCATCCCCTTATTACATCTACAAGTCCAAACCCTTGCCCTCTTCTTTTCCCCATGCCCAACTGATACAGCAACTGCAAATCTTCCGGATGTCCTTCCAGTCTTAATTGTCCCTGATATGTTGTGAAATAAAGATAGCGATTCGGACCATGTGTTTCCGTAAATACATGATTGGATTCTTTAATAACCTTTTTTTGCATTGCCAATGGCGTAACAATCAAAGACTCCCGCAGTCCTTTTCCTCTATATTCACGTAAAATGGTATCTGCCATGTACGCAAAATGTTTGGCGAATTCCGGTCGTTCAGGCGAAACCGGCTTCCGATTTTCATCTTCAATGAGAAGCGGTGACTGCGTCTTTACAATAATTGATCGATTACGAATCGTTTGTTCTGGTAGCATCCGAACACGTCCCCGAATAAACTCATATTGTTTATATCGGAACCAGGACACTTTCCGCAGGCCGTTATAAAAATGGAGCATAAATTCAAAATCCGGAGAGCTAAAAGTAAGAACCAATTCATCAAGATAGATCTCATCTTCCGCAAAGCGAAAGTTTTTTAAGTACGGCGCAAATGTAAACGGCTTTAAAACAGCCTGATTTGTTTCATATAGCTTTCGATAGTACTTTTCATTCGCTTGCTGGAGGCATTCTTTGACAAGAGAGACAATAATCATCCGATAGGAAATAGGTATGACTTTTGTTTTTAGAGAAAAAACGATCCGCATATTCCCCTCCCTTTCTTTTAAAAGTTGTATTTTCTATATTTGAATTCTTATTAACTTTAATATACTCTCACAGGACTAACAAATCAAGTATATTTTACCTAATTTTATCATAAAAAAATCAGCACAAGAGGTTCTTTGTACTGATTACAGCTTGTAGACAAAGTCTAACTTCCAGACAGGTCTACAAGCTAGCCATCAAGTTAAAAACATGATATAAAAAGACAAAAAATGACCATCCTTATTCATTGTGAATCTGAAAATAAAAGTAGTCTTTACTTTGCCTTTCCCTGCATTATCGTCTCAAGAAATAGATTGGATACCTTTTTTACATACGTTTAAACAAATTTTTTCTTCTGAACATGTAAATGAATGTGAAAGAAGCGTTACCCAGTATTTATCTCCACATGTTTGAAACATATGAAAAAATCACGGCCTTTTTCGATGATCTGTATGATCTCATGAGGAAAAATGGTAAAAAATCAAAGAGATATAATAAGAAAAGTCCTCTTAAGATTTCAGAAGCGTTGCCAAGTTGATTCGCGATAGGTTGGTGGATAACAGATAGGGGGCTCTTTGGCATGGAGAAAAATAGTGATTATAGATAAAGAATAGATAAAAGGTTCAAAAACTAAAAGCTTTTGAACCTTAACTTGATAGCCATAGAGTCACCCTCATTTTTTTATGTTAGATATGTTAGATAGAGTGACGAATAAAACTTTATTAATAATCCATGTACATATGACCTACGAAACTCCTATTTGATAATTATTAGATTTTTCTTGTACGCCCAAAAAATGTTACGGCCCGTTCGTCAATTTCAACGGTCTTATTCTCCTTTGGTACTAACAATGCTCCCTCATGAACATCGCCGATTCTCTCTTTATCGCCAAAGCCAATAATGACCCTTCTCGGTTCATCACGTTAATATTTCCCCCTAAAATTTCCATCGTCCGTTCGACGATTTCTTGCGCTAGCTCTTTCGTAAATGGATACAACGCTTCTCCCTTCTTCTTCACAATTTTTATAAATGCTTGTTTTTATCATCACGATTGTAGAACGACTATCGCACCGATGCCGGCATTTCGCCAATAAGATGAAATCATAAGTCCTTTTTAAACTCCTAAAGGAAATAATATCTATTCCACCATAATTAACTTATTATTCTAAAAAAATATTATTGACTTTACTTAATTATTTACTTTAAAATTAATTAAGTATTACATATATTTCCATCTCATTCATTTAAAAATATTTTGTCAATATAGAAAAGAAAAATTATTATAGTTGAATAAAGGAGGTTGTTTTATGTCAAATTCAAACAAGCAGAAAATTGTTTCAAGCGTTCCTCAACAAGGCTTTTTTGGCCATCCTAAGGGGCTGTTCACCCTTTCCTTTACCGAATTTTGGGAACGCTTCTCGTATTACGGAATGAGGGCAATCCTCGTTTTCTATATGTATTATGAAGTATCAAAAGGCGGATTGGGGCTTGATGAAACCACTGCTCTTGCTATTATGTCGATTTACGGATCGCTAGTGTATATGTCGAGTATCATCGGCGGCTGGCTGGCTGACAGAATATTTGGTACTTCTAAAGCCGTGTTTTACGGTGGAATATTAATTATGTTTGGTCATATTGCTTTGGCGATACCTGGAAACATAACGATGTTCTTCGTTTCCATGGTCTTGATCGTGCTTGGCACAGGGTTGCTGAAGCCTAACGTTTCCAGCATTGTAGGGGATATTTACAGCGAAGAAGACAATCGTCGCGATGCGGGATTCAGCATTTTCTACATGGGAATCAACCTTGGCGGATTCCTTGCTCCATTAATTGTGGGAACGGTAGGAATGAAATACAACTTCCACTTAGGTTTCAGTATCGCCGCTGTCGGCATGTTTTTAGGATTGTTAGCTTTTATTTTCACCAAGAAAAAAAATCTTGGCCTTGCCGGTACATTTGTGGCAAATCCTCTGTCACCGGCCGAAAAGAAAAAAGTTTTCACCTTGATTGGCGTTGGGGCCGCTCTTATTGCTGTCTTGATCGTTATCGCAATTTCAATGAATCTGCTGACATTTGATACCTTTATTGCTCTTGTGGGAATTCTCGGCATCGTAATTCCAGCGATTTATTTCATTGTTATGTACCGTAGCCCTAAAACAACAGCAATAGAGCGTTCACGTGTTATTGCTTATATTCCGTTATTTATCGCTTCCGTGATGTTCTGGGCTATTCAAGAGCAAGGATCGACCATCCTTGCCAATTACGCGGATAAACGCACACAATTAGACTTTGCAGGAATCCATATTTCGCCTGCTTGGTTTCAATCGTTAAACCCGTTATTTATTATCCTGTTCGCCCCTGTGTTTGCCTGGTTATGGGTGAAGCTCGGAAGCCGTCAGCCATCGATACCTAAAAAGTTCTCTTTAGGCTTGTTGTTCGCAGGCTTATCATACATTGTCATTCTTTTGCCAGCTTACTTTGGCGGCGACGATTCATTAGTGAACCCGTTATGGCTCGTTCTTAGCTATTTAATTGTTGTATTTGGAGAATTATGCTTGTCACCTGTAGGGCTATCGGCTACTACAAAATTAGCACCTGCCGCCTTCTCGGCGCAAACGATGAGCTTATGGTTTTTATCCAATGCCGCCGCGCAAGCGATTAATGCGCAAATTGTCAAATTTTATACACCTAAGACCGAAATGATTTACTTTGGCTTCATTGGCGGAGCAGCCATTCTCTTTGGCATTCTCCTCTTCGCGCTATCGCCAAAAATTGAAGGCTATATGAAAGGTGTAAAGTAAACTTTTATTTACAAGCGACCGTTGAGGATTTACCAAACACGGCTTAAAAATTTTTTTCGTAACTTTTTCTTCACTACCACAGATTTCTATAGTGAGAGGATTACTCCACCTCAATTAACTCCTGAATATCGATGTCTAACACTTTACACAGTTTCTCCGATGTTGAGAGGTAGACTCTGTCTACTTGGTCTGAACAAAGATGGCTGATATTAGGTCAATAAAGTAGACACAAAAACTTTTAAACTAGGCTGTTTTCTTGAAGTACATACGTTCGTATTCAGAAGGCGAAAAGTACTC
>JAAROH010007702.1_pt1 | contig 49663 bp, 45 predicted proteins | sample 7248631 | NCBI WGS metagenome assembly JAAROH01 (sample SAMN09772309, study PRJNA484901) | compost metagenome | isolation source: Vermicomposting unit | place: India | reverse complement strand
ATCGCCTGTTCTGCCGAGGTGGATAGTTCAGAAACCCCCACTTCAACCTATGGTATGGTAAGTGGGGAAGGTTCATATATAAATAATATTATTAAATCAATAAATTATCTATTGTCCTTCCTGTATAAACTATTGTATACTGTGGGAGAACAAATTATATAAATAATATTTTATATGTAAATTAGTTTGGAAGGAACATAAAAATGAAAAGATTCGGTCTTTTACCAAGGTTAATTGCGGCAATTCTATTGGGTATTTTTATTGGAATGGTTAGTCCGCAGTGGGTGATCAAAATTACCGCGACTTTTAACAGTATTTTTGGTAATTTTCTGGGATTTGTCATTCCGCTCATCATTATTGGATTTGTTGCACCGGGCATAGGCGAATTAGGAAAAGGCGCAGGCAAGCTGCTGGCGATTACCGCAGGGATCGCTTACGTTTCTACGATTGTGGCTGGACTTATCGCCTATGTTACGAGCGCTGTTGTACTTCCCAACATTTTGGAAGTCGGCAGCATGCACTTGAACGCGAAAAATCCGGAAGAAGCGCTGGTACCGCCGTTATTCAAAGTGGACATGCCTCCTGTTATGGGAGTAATGACGGCGCTACTGCTCGCGTTTACGCTTGGTCTCGGTATCGCCGCAATTAAAGGCGATACCCTAAAGAATCTAATGAATGACTTTCAGCAAATTGTGGAGAAATTGATCCGGAATATTATTATTCCGCTGCTTCCGCTGCATATTATGGGAATTTTCGCGAATATGACATACGCTGGACAAGTGGCAATGATTATGTCCGTATTTGCCAAAGTGTTTGTAATGATTATTATTCTGCATATTGTCATCCTGTTGTTGCAGTACACGTTCGGTGGCGCGATAGCGGGAGCCAATCCGCTTAGAATGCTTAAAAATATGATGCCGGCGTATTTTACTGCAATCGGCACCCAATCGTCCGCAGCGACCATTCCCGTAACGTTACGCCAGACCAAAAAGAACGGTGTGCATGAGGGCTCTGCTGATTTTGTAATACCGCTCTGCGCGACCATTCATTTGTCAGGAAGTACGGTTACGCTGGTCAGTTGCTCGATGGCGGTTATGATGCTGAACGGCATGAATACTTCGTTTGGTGCGTTATTCCCGTTTATTTTGATGCTTGGTATAACTATGGTAGCAGCCCCGGGCGTGCCAGGCGGTGCAGTGATGGCGGCTCTCGGCTTGCTCCAATCGATGCTGCATTTTGATCCGACGCTGCTTTCATTAATGATTGCGCTATACCTTGCACAGGATAGCTTTGGCACTGCGTGCAACGTAACGGGCGACGGCGCGATTGCGCTTATGGTTAACAAGATTTCTGGACACAAATTGACACCGCAAGAATAAACAAAGAGCTTCGGTTTTTTGTTTTTTGTGATAGATAGCAGGAAAGCATATGCTGCTTTACAGTGATAAAGCAGCATATGCTTTTTTTCCATGTAGTAAACGAGGATAGACTATAGGGTCAGGCAGTTTGTTGTTGTACGGCGCGGTGACCGCCCGTGAAGTCGGCATTCCGGCCGTTTCTTAACGGAATTCGATTTCATCCCGTTCTTTGTTGTATGTTACGACAAGGTCGGAATTATTTAAATACCAGGCGTCTTCTTTTTCGATATAGAATGTAATGCCGCCTTCCACGGTAGAAACGCCGATTTCTTTCGGCTGTTCTTTGGCAATGCCAAGCGAAAATCCGCTTTGCACAGTACTGCAACCGCCTAGACGGACAAAAAAGCGGACGGCGTCCCCTTTTTTCACATCCATTTCTTTGCGGAACCATTCCATGGCCGCAGGGTCGATAATTAGCTTCATGCTTCATGCCTCCTTTGTTTTGCGGCAATGCGTGTATTTTTTATTGTACCATATTCCTTGCGCTTATTTATTGTCTGGCTCTTACGTATGCCGGGTAAAGGAGGATAACAAGCAAATGAGTTGACTTAGTGAACTACCTACCACTTCCACCTCGCTTAGAAGTAGGGGGTTCTAAAGTAAAATGATAGGTAAAAGATGTATCGCTTAATATATCAAACGAGAAGCCCTGTTTTTTTAACTCTGTAATAATAGCTGGCAGCGCTTGAACGGTGGTGACTTTGATCTGCGAATCATGCATTAAGACGATAATTTTTTTCTTGTTTCGGCTTTCCTTCATCACGGATTGAATAATAACGTCGCGTGGTTGGACTTTTCGTTTGGCATCCTGGGAATCAACATTCCAATCGAAGTACTTATAGCCCTTCTGTACATTTTGTTGGATAAGGGTTTGCATTAAGGAATGTCCGCCGTATTTGCGGCTAATGTGATTATTGGAACCGCCGGGGAAACGCATAATTTTGGGCTTTTGGCCGGTTGCTTTGTATATCAGCTGTCTGAGTTTTTCCATGTCACTGTGGAAAGCGGTGGCAGAGGTATAAATATTACGATATTCGTGCGAGTAGGAGTGCAGGCCGAGCGCGTGCCCTTTGCTTACGATGCGCCGATACATTTGCTTACCGAATTCGCTGTTGTTGCCGATAACGAAAAATGTCGCTTTTATCTTATAGCGATCCAGAATTGCGAGAATTTCTTCTGTATTGGTGGATGGACCGTCGTCAAATGTAAGGTATGCTACTTTAGTGTTATTGTTTTGCGCTTGTTTCGCTTTTTCTAATTCTTGCTGCTTTTTTTTCAGTTCATTTCGTAGATTTTCGTTTACCCGTTGTAATTTCTGGTTTTCGAGCTGGATCTGCTCAAGCATGCGCAGTGTGTCATAGTGTGCCTTTGCCTGCACGGACGCGTACAGAATGAACAACATAAAAAAGACGATACCGACTGTAATCGCGTTTCTAATGAGGGTCGCCTCCGTTTCTCTGAACGCTTATGTTTAGATATGTATGTCGGAGGCTTCTCTCTCATGACGCTCAAGCGTATTGATTTGACAAGCGTGAGGAAAATCTGTAATATTCATCTGATGTAACAGGAATAAGGGGCAAAAGACATGCTGCGTAAATACGTATATAAACTTTCTCCAACGCAAATTATTGTCAGCGCTTATTTTACAGCCATTGTGATCATTACCGGGCTATTGATGTTGCCTATCAGTGTAAAACCGGGGGTCAACCTGTCATTGATAGATGCTTTGTTTACCGCTGCAAGTGCGGTGAGCGTGACTGGGCTTACGACAGTCAGCACAGCGGACACATTTAGTACATTCGGTTCTTTTGTTTTGATGCTAGCTTTTCAAATCGGTGGAATCGGCGTAATGACGCTGGGCACATTTTTCTGGATTTTGTTCGGTGCGCCCATAGGGCTTTCGCAGCGCAGGTTGATTATGATCGACCAGAACCGGTACAATCTGTCTGGTTTGGTGCAGCTGATGAAGCTGGTGCTTGGGATGACGCTGTTGTTTGAAGCGGTAGGAACACTGATTTTCGGACTGTATTTCTATTTTGCTGGTTATTACGATACGTTTTATGCGTCTTTTTATTATGCGGTTTTTCATTCGATTTCGACGTATACGAACGCAGGGTTTGATCTTTTTGGCAATTCGCTGATTGACTATTCTCATGACTACTTTGTTCAATCGGTAACCATGCTTCTCATCATTCTTGGTGCCATCGGTTTCCCGGTACTGGTTGAAGTTCGTGAATATTTGTTCGGTGGCCATAATCGGTTTCGCTTTTCCTTGTATACGAAGATTACGACTGTGACGTTTCTGGTGTTGCTTGTGTTGGGCATGCTTGTAATATGGATTACAGAAGATTCACGATATTTTGCTGAAATGTCCTGGTATGAGAAGTTTTTCCATTCTTTATTTCTTTCAGTTACTGCACGTAGTGCCGGATTAACGACGGTTGATGTATCGGAGTTAAGCGTGGGAAGCCAGTTTGTCACCTCCATCTTGATGTTTATCGGGGCCAGTCCTTCCAGTGTGGGAGGAGGCATCCGCACAACAACGCTTGCGGTTGTGATTTTGATGATTGTTACGTTTGCACGTGGCCGGAGCGAGGTGCGTGTGTTTGGCCGTTCCATTCGACAGGAGGACATTATTAAAAGTTTTGTGTTTTTTGTAACAGCCTTGATGCTTGTGACAGGCGGCACGTTAGTTGTGCATATGTTAGAGGATCAAAGGTTTGAGTTGGTACATGTTATATTTGAAGTATGCTCCGCGTTTGGCACATGTGGCCTTTCCGTTGGGATTACAAGCGGTTTGTCTTACAGCAGCAAAATAATATTGGTGCTTTTGATGTATATAGGCCGAATTGGCATGATGCCGTTCTTGTCAAGTTTTACTTCGGGCAAATCAACAGCGGACGTCCATTATCCAAAAGAAAAGATTATTATAGGCTAAAAGCTACTAGGAAAATAGGTGTTTATCAGGCGTTTTCTTTTTCTGTCTAAATTACTAAAAGAGGGAAAATGAGGAACTTTTTCTTGCGCGTATCCGTATATGATGTTGTAAATAAAGAGAAGGGAGGAAATAGAGGGAGTCGACTGGAATACTGAATGCTGGATGAGACGAAGAGGTTCTCGGTATTTTACTGTATGATTTAATCGCTAAAGATAAGCTTGCGATTATTTTGTGAAAGATGGGATGGTCTGTGAAAAGACATCTTGTGTAGTAGAAGATTTCTGTTATGGTATTTATGAAAGTATTAGCAATCCACTCTCCGCATGTATCGCCTAGACGAAAGTGCTATAGAGACTGATATAGAGCCTGTACGAGGGGTGGAGAATTCTTCACAGAAGAAGAGCAAAACACGATTGGGTGCTATATGTTTTCGACCTATTTCGAGAACCGGTTTACCGGGAAAGAATCATATGCAGTAAAGCCAATTTTGGTCGGGGCAGGCGGCCGTGCAACTACTAGCCATGCACAGATTTTGAGAGGGAAGAGGAAGACAGTGTGTTTGTAAACATTCGCAATGTAAGCAAGCGGTATGGAAAAAAACAAGTGCTGCAAGAGGTAAATCTGGAAATTGCAGAAGGAGAAATGTTTGGAGTCGCGGGTCACAATGGTGCGGGCAAGTCGACATTGCTTTCTATTGTCGCGGCTGTCATGAAGCCAAACAGTGGAGAAGTGCTTATTGGCGGACAGTCCGTCCATATGCTTGGCTCTCAGGCCAAACAACAAATCGGGTATGTGCCGCAGGAACTGGCGCTGTATCCTTCCTTGCGTGGCATTGATAACTTGGCCTTTTGGGGCAGGATGTACGGTCTGCGTGGAAAAGAACTTGCACAGCGCATGGATGAGGTGGCGGAAATCATCCATTTGCGCGACAGAATTCGTGAGCGCGTCGAAGCGTACTCCGGCGGTATGAAGCGACGGCTTAATCTTGGTGTGGCGCTGCTGCATCGGCCTAAGCTGCTGATTCTTGACGAACCGACGGCGGGAGTAGATGTCGGCTCCAGGAAACACATTTTAAAAGCTTTAAAGGAAATAAGCGAGCGGCGGTGCACGATTTTGTATACAAGCCACCATCTTGAAGAAATGAAGGCTTGTGATCGAATCGGCGTTCTGAAATCGGGGCGATTGGTCGCCGTTGGTACACCACAAGAGGTGCAACATGAATTGGAGGGGGAACAATATGGAGACGAAGAAAAAGAGTAAAAAATCAGTGATTATTGCGGTTGTCGTCGTATTGCTGGTCGCTTTCGGCGCTTACTTCGCGTATGCGTTTTTTGACGTATTCAAAAGCAACAAAACGATTTATTTAGAAGCAGAAGCGAAAGAGATGAACAACCTATCCAAGAAAGTGGAAGAGTACAACAAGCAATACAATGAGTACATCGCTCCTTACCTAGAAGGGGCCGTGGAACAGAAGATGGAAATTTCCAATCTAAATATAGATATGGAAGTTCCGGATCCGCAAGTTCAGAAAGTCATGGACCTTCTCAAAGATTCCAGGTTGATCATGGAATCGAAGATGGATGACACAAACAAGAAAAATTACGTGAAAGTTAATTTCAACGTTAAAAACAGCAATCTTATTGGTGCCGAATTTTTCTATGATGCTGAGAAACTAGCCTTTGGTGCTCCGGCTTTGTATAACAAATACGGTTACTTCAACTGGAAAGACAAAGCAGTTATCAAGCAAAAATACGACATGGACATTCCGGATAAAATACCTTCCCAAAAAGAATATGTGGAACTGATCCAGATTCCGAGCAAAGAATTAAAGCCGATTATACGTGAGTATGCCAAGCTTTACGCTGATAGCATTAAAGACGAGCAAGTAAGCGTGAAAAAAGGCGCGACGTTCGAAGAGAACGGCGTGAAATTGGCTGCCAGAGAAATTACAGTAACATTCACTCCTGAACAATACAAACAGCTTATGAAAAACATTGTTGAAAAAATTTCCAAGGACGAAAAATTACAGGATCTTCTTTATCCTCGTTATCAAAAATTAGTTGAATTAACAGGTAGTGGGAGATCGGAAGAGGATCTGCCAAAGCTGAGTAAAGAAGAATTCAAGAAGAAGTTCGCTGAGTTTAAAGAGGAAACGGATCGCTCCCTTAATAAGGCTGATTTTGGTGACGGGGTAAAAATGATCGTATACGTGGACAGAAATGATAATATTTTGAGCCGTACGATTGAATTTAACAACAAAAACGCCGGCCAAAAAGATGTCCTAAAACTTGCTAGTTTCCAAGACAACGAGAAGCAGGATCGTGTTGTTTTTAACGTGTCTTCTACGAAGTCAGGAGATAGGGAAAGCATCTTTACCATCACATATGTAAACAAAAAAGACGGTGACAACAGCAAAGGCAATGTAAAATTGAATGTAACCGAAAAAATGGGCAACACTCCTATGTCCGATTTTAAAGCGGATGCTGATTTTACGCTTGCCAAAGATGGAAACAAGGAAAATCAGGACGTAAATATTAAGCTGTATGTCAATGGCAACAATACGGATCCGATCGCGCTGGCATGGAAAGGAGCGACAACGGAGAACGACAAGGATAAAACACGTGCAGCCGACTACAAAGTAGAAATCAATCTGCCGAAAAATGATCCGACGATGCCGAAAAAAATAGGGTTTACTATTAAGAACGATGAGAAGTTCGATGTAGGAGAAGTAAAGCTTCCGGCGCTGGGTGTACAGAATAGCATTAATCTGGCAACGCTGACGGATCAGCAAATGATGCAAATTCAGCAGGAAATCCAGAGCAGTGTCGGCCAGTACGTGATGAAGAACATGCAATTATTCCAGCAACTTGGCATTATGCCGCCAGGGGCCGGAAATATGGTACAGTAAGGAAAAAAGAGCAACGGGAAGGGACCGATAAGGTGCCTTCCCGAATTTGTATACAGGTAGGTTTTCATCTTGCGACTTATCACCATTATTTTGAAAGAATGGATGTTGTACTGGAGAGATAAAAAGGCGGCCCTGCTGCTTTTCCTGATGCCGCTTTTTTTTATCTGGCTTTTTGCGCAGGCGTTGTCTCCATACTTGTTTTCCAGCCGTTACAGTCAGACGTTTGCGATCGCGTTTGTCGACGAAGACCAAACGTTAAACACGCAGATGATTAGCCAGCAGCTAGAAGAATTGGACTACATGAAAGGATTTATTACTGTGCACCGTGTGGACAGGAAGCGCGCAATGGATATGCTGGCGCAGAACCAAATCGCTGGCTGCATTATTATTCCTAAAGGGTTTACAGCAAGCCTATACAGCGGGGATAATTTCCCGGTGACCTTTATTGGAAATAGAAGCCAAAAGGTACAAGCCGATCAGGCAAAGAATCAGCTAATCAGTGCGACGAATGATTTGTCGGCCGGACAGAGCGGCGTGAAGGCGGTCTGGTATGCGGCGCGTGACGGAGGTGCTACCCCCCAGCAACTCGACCGCATTTTAAAAGAGAGTGTGTTTGATTTTATGACGAGGGCGCTAGGTCGCAATGAAATTTATGATGAGGTGACGCTCGCCACGATCCCCGATGTGAGTTTTCCCGAGTATTTTACGGCGGCGCTGACCATAGTATTTGTCAGTTTTCTTGGCGTTCGCGGCAGTCGTTTGCTTGCGGAAGAAAAGGAACTGGGTGTGCTGGATCGCTTCCGGACGCTTCCGGGCGGGGTTTTATCTTTGTATGTCGGAAAATTTATCGCCATGTTTCTTTTGCTTTTGTTGCAAACGGCGCTCATTGTAGGGATGGCCAGCCTCATGTTTAAAAATTATCTTGGCGCGGCGCCGTTGTCTTTTATTCTTGTGTTTTTCGGTACGGCATTTTCGGTTGCGGCATGGTCGTTCTTGCTTGCGGTGATCGGCCTTTTTTCCAGAGGAGCGGAATTGCTCGGTTATGTGGGAACGTTTTTTCTGGCGCTGATCGGCGGTAATATTTATCCGCTTTTTTCCCTGTCGGAAAGCCTGCAGACAGCGAGTGACTTTACATTTAACAAGTGGGCGATGCACGGGATGTTAAAAGTTTTTTCGGGGAATCATTCTTTATCGGTATGGCCCGAAACAATGATGCTGTTAGCCATAGGCGGAGCATTGCTTGTGGCGGCGGTCGTGCTGTTGCCCCTGACCGGGAGGAAATAGATGTACGGGGTACTACAAGTTTTATGGTTGCGTATGCGATTGATTTTACAGGATAAGATGTTTCTTGTGTTATTGCTTTTGTTTCCGGTTCTGTTTGTGTTTATTTTGGGGGCGACCCAGAGCTTTCGGAAAGAGCCGGTGATTCCAGTAGCGGTGGCGGACGAGGACAATAGTGAATATTCCAGGCTGATCGTTGATCGCTTTGCCCGAAAAGAAGGAATTCGAGTACTTCGCGTGACCAGTGACGAGGCCTATCGTCTGGTAGAAAACTACCGGGTAGAAGCGGCGTTCGTCATACAGAAAGGTTTTCAGGATGCGGTATTGGAAGAAGAGACGGATAAGACGATCAAAATGGTAAAAAACCCCGGTTCATTGTCTTATGGGATTCTTGGCGAGATGCTAGGCAGTGAAGTTATGCGTCTGTCTGCCAATACAGGCGCGGCAAATCGCGCAGAGGAATGGTACAGGCTCTACGGGCTGACGAGTAATGAACCGGAGAGGTTATGGGAGCGGGTATGGAAGTATGCTGATTCCCAGTGGACTCCGAAACCGTTGATGACAATTAATTACAAAGAGATGCAGGCCGGGGGTGTGCAGTCTGTTACGCGCCTGACCCGTGTATCCGTAGCGGCATTAACTGGAATTGGCGCACTTTTGGTGTTTATGATGATGTTCGTGGCGCTGCACAGCAGGTGGCTGATCGAAGAACGAGAAAACGGTACGCTGAAACGGATGATGTCCGTTCCGGGCATGTTTCGAACCTTCTATCTGGGCAACATTGCCATGCTGTTCACGTTATCTGTATTTCTAGCGGCGCTGTGCGAAGCTGTGGCGCGTTTTTGGTTTGATGCAAGCCTGCTATACCATCCGCTGCAATCTATTATTCTTGGCGCTTATATTCTTGCTGTTATTGGACTTAGTATGCTTTTTGCAACGTTGCTGCCGACGCCGCAGCAATTGCAGACCACCGCACCGCTTCTGGCTTTGCTGACAGGTTTTGTAGGCGGTTGTTTTTGGCCTTTTCTTCCGTTGAATGGATGGATTAAAACGTTATCACTGTTGACGCCACAGGGATGGGCGTTGGACGGGATGAAGGCGCTGCTCGTTAATGATTATAGTATAGGCCAGGTTACACAAACTGCTGGAACGTTGGCAGGTATCGGAGTGTTTCTGTTGGTGTGGAGCTTCTACGTCATCCGTTACCGGGTTTTTGCCGGGTAAAATATCCCTTTTCCTTCGCGGATTGCTAACAAGTACGTCTCTTCTTTCCGGGCTTTGTTGACTTCCTGCAAAGAAGCGATTTTTATCGGCACCGCTTTGACAAAAGCGGTGTCCGCAAACGTCGATACCATACAAGCTGTCCCCGTCTGGATTATGGCTATTTCTTATATATCCATGATTTGATACTTTCGCCCACGCATGAAGTTCACCGTCATATTGAACGATAAGGGATGTGGCTGATCTGCCAACTTTGCCTTTCCATTCTGCTAGCATAGCCCCTTCGGGGAACATCTCGACATGTGCTTTGATTTGTTCACGGCTCTACCATAATTCTTCCGGGAAAGGCGGAGGAAACGCTTTCCTCTGTACATCCAGCAAGTCCTCAAAATCATCCTCCAGTGCGTAGTAATTGTCACTGTATCTTTCCCTCTCATAAAAAGATAGCATAGAGTCACGTTGACTTTGACATAGCAGCTTTCCCGCTCTGTTTTGTTATTTATTATAGTTTTTTGCTTTATACCAACAACTATGGATTATACAAAGAAAATTTACCTCTTGCGTTTTTATTCAGATAATTTTATGATAACAGATAAATAAACAAATTCGGAATTGTAGTTCCGAAATTCGGAACAGGGGGATTTGATGGGCGGAAACAAAACAGTTGTTAAATCGCTTGAAATTCTAAAGTTATTTTATGAGCATGACCGGCTTACGCTGCAAGAGATGGTAGAAATTTCAAATATCCCAAAAACATCCGTTTATCGTCAGGTGAAATCGTTAGAAGAAATGGGGTTGCTTACGCGCGACATAGACGGTAAGTACAGGCTGGGTCTAATTTTTATAAAACTTGGACAGCTTGTGGCTGATCGGCTTGATATTAGGCAAGTTGCGCTTCCTTTTATGCACAAGTTGCGCGATGAAATGGGAGAGGCGGTCAATTTAATTGTGCGTGAAGGAAATGAAGCGATTTATATCGAGAAAGTGGATACAAAAAAACCGGTTCGTCTCTATACGCGTGTAGGGCGCCGCTCTCCGCTGTACGCCGGGGCATGTTCACGAATCTTGCTGGCGTTTATGCCACCGGAAGAAGCTGAACAATATATTGCACAAACAGAATTGAAAGCGATTGCTTCCGGAACAATTACAGATAAAGAGCGTTTGCGCCAGGTGATTGTCGAGTCGCAGAAAAACGGGTACTCCGTTAGCTATTCGGAATTAGAGGATCATTCAGCGGCTGTGGCGGCCCCGATTTACAATCATAAAGGAGAAGTGGTGGCCGGATTAAGCATGGCTGGGCTTGAGGCCCATTATGCGCCTGATAAACTACCTCCGCTTATTAAAAAGATTAAACAAACCGCCCGGGAGATTTCCCTGCAATTGGGCTGGAGGGATGAATAACGAGCGAGGTGAAACGCATGAAATTATTTCCCCTCGGAGACGCCGCTATTGTCGTTGAATTGGGTAGTGTGATTAATGAAGAAACCCATTGTAAAGTTCGGGCGTTATCCGAATATCTGACGCGGCATCCGCTTCCAGGCATGATAGAATATATACCCGCATTTACGACGGTGACGGTGTTTTATGATCCATGCCGCGTATTGGCTAACAGCGGAGCGGAAACGAAGACATTTGTTTCGCCTTATCAAAAGATGCGCGCCATGCTGGAAAATATTTTATCTGAATTACAGGATAAGACAGTGGAAAAAACGCGCGTTATTGAAATTCCGGTATGCTACGGCGGTGAGTTCGGGCCGGATCTGGGGTTTGTAGCCGAACACAATGGGCTGACTCCGGAGGATGTTATCCGTATTCACAGCAGTGCTGAGTACCTTGTATACATGATTGGTTTTGCGCCAGGATTTCCTTATCTTGGGGGAATGCCGGAACAAATCGCCACACCGCGCCGTTCATCGCCGCGCCTGTCAATTCCGGTCGGTTCTGTTGGCATTGCTGGTAAGCAAACAGGCGTGTATCCGATTGCAACACCTGGAGGTTGGCAGCTTATTGGCCGTACGCCGCTTCCGTTGTTCATGCCGGACAGTGATCCGCCGACACCGCTTAAGGCAGGGGATCGGATTCGTTTCCGGGCTATTTCCCGGCAGGAGTATGATGAATGGAAGGAGAGGGGCGCATGCGGATAAAAGTGCTCAGGCCCGGATTGTTGACTACCATTCAGGACTTAGGTCGTTACGGATTTCAGAAGCAGGGGATTATTGCAAGCGGAGCGATGGATCCGTTTGCGCTTAGAATGGCGAATTTGCTTGTTGGCAATGAGGAAAACGCTGCCGCACTGGAAATTACGCTGATGGGGCCGCGCCTGGAATTTGAATCCGATACACTTATCTCGATCTGCGGCGCTGATTTGTCACCGGAAGTAGATGGCAAGCCGATTTTGTTATGGCGGCCAGTATATGTGAGAGGTGGAAGCGTGCTTGCATTCCGAGGTTGCACGTCCGGGTGCCGAGCGTATCTGGCGGTGGCAGGCGGTTTTAATGTAGAGAAGGTATTAGGAAGCCGCAGTACATATTTACGTGCGCACATTGGAGGATATAAGGGTAGGGCATTGCAGGAAGGAGATAGGTTGGAATTTGGGGAGCCATCCGAATGGGGGGCCTGGCAAATGCGGATGCTGGCCGCGGCAGGAGGAAGATCAGCGGACTGGACGATAAGCTCTGAGGTTTTTCCCGCATACGGAAAAAATCCAGTGGTACGGGTGATCCGCGGCGCGCAGTTTGACTGTTTTACCCCGGAAAGCCGGCAGCAATTTTTTGCTTCCGCGTTTCGGGTGACGCCACAATCGGATCGGATGGGATATCGGTTGCAGGGGCCGCAACTTTCGCTTGCTGATCCCCTTGAAATGATTTCAGAAGCGGTGGCGCCGGGAACGATACAGGTACCGTCTGAAGGCCAACCGATTGCCTTGCTGGCAGACAGACAAACAGTTGGCGGATATCCAAAGATCGCCCAGATTATTTCGGTAGACCTACCCGTTATTGCGCAGGTAAAGCCAGGGGAGAAAATTCGGTTTCAAGAAGTTTCTTTGGAAGAAGCGGAGATGCTGTATCTTACCCGCGAGGAACAGATTCAGCAGGTAAAACAGGGAATTGCCCTGCGCTACCAGTAGCACGATACACGATGTAAGGAGGAATACCATGTATAGAGTAGATATCAATTGTGATATGGGCGAAAGTTTTGGCGTTTATGAGATGGGAGCAGATGAGACAATCCTGTCGTTTGTGACCTCCGCAAACATCGCCTGCGGATTTCATGCCGGCGGCCCTGCTGTTATGCGCCGGACGGTAGAAATGGCTCTTGAGAAAGGTGTAGCGATCGGCGCGCATCCGGGTTTGCCGGATTTGGAAGGGTTTGGCCGCCGCAATATGGATATTACGCCGCAGGAAGCGTATGACATGGTGGTATACCAAGTGGGTGCGCTGTATGGCTTTGTGAAAGCGGCAGGAGGTAAGATGCAGCATGTGAAACCGCATGGAGCATTGTACAATATGGCCGCGAAAAGCCCGACACTTTCGGAAGCGATTGCTGAAGCGGTATACAAAGTAGATCCTGACTTGATTCTGTTCGGGCTTTCTGGAAGCGAACTGGTGAAAGCGGGGGAAAGAATCGGGCTTCGTACAGCCAATGAAGTATTTGCCGATCGTACCTATCAACTTGATGGCTCCTTGACTTCACGACGCGAACCGAATGCACTGATTACAGATACAGAAAAAGCTGTATATCAGGTTATCCGTATGGTTAAAGAAGGGAAAGTGCATACTGTTCAGCAGCAGGATATTGATATTCAGGCGGATACGGTTTGCATTCATGGGGATGGTGCACATGCGTATGAATTTGCGAAACAGCTCCACACTCTTCTTGGGGATGCGGGTGTCATTGCGAAGGCTATTGGAGAGGTGTAGATACATTTATTTTTTAATAACAACATAGAAGGGAGTAACCGTATGATCAAGTTAATAGGGATATTGGTTGTTGCACTTGGGTTTGCCTTTCGTTTTAATACCTTGCTAGTTGTTATGGTGGCCGGCATTGTAACCGGTTTAGTATCAGGGATGTCTTTGAATGAAGTTATGGCCTTATTCGGTAAGTTTTTCGTTGAAAACCGGTACATGTCCCTAGCCATTGTGTTATCACTCCCTGTAATTGGAGTACTTGAGCGGTACGGGTTAAAAGAGAGGGCTGAAGCATTAATTAGAAAAGCAAAAAATGCGACAACAGGTCGTGTACTCCTAACATACTTGCTTATTCGTGAAGCATCAGCGGCTATTGGATTGAATATCGGTGGACATGCACAAGCGGTACGACCGCTGATTGTACCAATGGCGGAAGGAGCCGCTGTTGCGCGGTATGGTAACATCTCAGAGAAGACGAGAAGTGAAATCAGAGCTTATGCAGCTACAGCTGAAAACACAGGGTGGTTCTTTGGTGAAGATATTTTTATTGCAACAGGGGCCATTTTACTCATGAAGGGATTTTTCGATTCTCTGGGTATGGATGTAGACATATGGGACATGGCGTTATGGGGAATCCCTACCGCATTGGCCGCTTTCTTTGTAAGTTGGATTCGTTTTCATCGTTTGGATAAACGAATTGCAAACGATGCACAAAACAGTCATGCTGAGTCTGTTCAGCAGGATGAGAAAGGGGCGTAAATATGAAATTGCTCACATTAGATACGCTTTACTATTTGACAGGTCTTATTATTGCGTTTATTGCGATTCGTGTAGCATTAGATAGAAATCATCCGAATCGTATAGGTTCGGGTATGTTCTGGGGAATTTTTGCTGTAACCTTTTTATTCGGCAATCAGATTCCGCCGCTTTATGTTGGGTATCTTGTTTTAGTCATGGTTGTACTTGCCTCTATTGGCAAAGTAACAAAATCTAATGAAAAAGAAGCGGATGTAGAAGAGCGTGCAGGGCATGCTGAGCGTTTGAAGAATAAGGTCTTTATTCCTGCTATTTTAATTCCTCTTCTTACAGTTGTCGGAACATTTACACTTGATAAAATTAATTTTGGTTCTGTTTTGTTAGTTGATCCGAAAAAAGTGACGTTGATTGCGCTGGGATTGGCTATGATTATTGCGACGATAACTGCGTTGCGCATTACGGGCGCAAAAGCGACTGTTCCAGTGACAGAAGGAAGCCGTTTGATGCAGGCAGTAGGTTGGGCAGTTATTTTGCCGCAAATGCTGGCTGCGCTTGGTGGTATTTTTGCGAAGGCGGGCATCGGTGAAGTAGTATCCGGTATTGTGGGCGATATTCTGCCTACTCAATATGCGTTTGTTGCTGTAGCTGCTTATTGTTTAGGCATGATGCTGTTTACAATAGTAATGGGAAATGCGTTTGCGGCTTTTGCCGTAATCACCGGGGGAATCGGAGTTCCGCTTATTGTGAATATGCATGGTGGAAATCCGGCGATTATGGCTGCACTTGGTATGTTTGCCGGTTATTGTGGTACGCTGATGACACCGATGGCTGCTAACTTTAATATTGTTCCAGCGATGTTGCTTGAACTGAAAGATAAGAATGCGGTTGTAAAAACGCAATTGATGACGGCAATTCCTGTTTTTATTATTAACATGCTGTTAATGTATTATCTTGTTTATCATTTCTAGTCATTTAAATAAAAGGCGATAAGGGGATGCAGCAATGAAACACGTGTTGATTACAGGTTTTGAGCCTTTTGGTGGGGAAACGGTAAACCCGTCGCTTGAAGCCGTGAAACAGTTAGACGGTAAGAAGATTGATGATTATGTAGTGGTGGCCCGTCAGCTTCCTACTGTATTTCATGAATCAATAGCCGAATTAGAAAAATATATAGAAGAGTTAAAGCCGGAAGTTATTATTTGTGTGGGACAGGCAGGTGGTCGTCCGGATATTACGGTCGAACGTGTAGCAATTAACGTGGATGATGCGAGAATAGCAGATAATAGAGGCAAACAGCCTGTGGATGTGCCGGTTGTGATGGGAGGCCCGGTTGGATATTGGGCGACGCTTCCAATTAAGGCTATTGTTAAAAGGCTACGTGAGCAGGGGATTCCGGCTTCGATTTCACAAACGGCAGGTACATTCGTCTGTAATCATGTATTTTATGGATTAATGCATATTCTGAATACATCGGAAAAAAAAGCGCGCGGAGGATTTATTCATATTCCATATCTTCCACAACAGGCTGTCGCCCATCCAGGACAGCCAAGTATGCCGCTTAATATGATTGTAAAAGGACTGGAACTTGCTGTCGAAACGACTCTTACTCATGAGCAAGATATAGTAGAGGTGGGCGGACAGACGCACTGATTTTCATTATAGATTAAGATACGAAAGGTCATGACAAATTGTGTCATGGCCTTTTTTCATGTGGAGCGTGTAGCACGTCGGTCGAACCGGCAATTCCTGCAAACTTTTCTTTTTATTTAAAATTATTATAAATTTGTTGACATTGTAAAGACGATAAATTAAAATGATTACAAATAATATTTATAAAAATATCCTGTGGAATCATGGGGTGACATGAATGAAGGGTGTGTTGCGGGATTCACGTTTTCAAAAATTAATATTCGCTAATATTCTTTCCTCTATCGGCTCAGGTGTGACTATGATCGGAGTTCCCTGGCTTCTGGTAAATCGGGAGGACGGTGCTCAGATTTACGGATATGCGGCATTCTGCATGACGGCTTTTCTTTTTTTTGCGTCACCGTATATCGGTGTATTTATTGATAGAATGTCGCGGAAGAAGGTGTTGCTGTTTAGCGAGGGATTTGGCTTCATAGCCGCCGCTTTTTTTGCAGCATGGGGTTTTGGAGCTGGAGCCTATGAAACATGGCACCTTCTTGGCATATACGCCGTCAGTTCTTTTTACTATGCGTTGCATTATCCGGCCCAGTTCGCGTTTAACCAAGAGATTTTCACGAAAGAGCAGTACCAAGAATTGAACAGCGTGATGGAAATTCAGAATCAGGTCGCTTCCATGCTGGCGGGCGGCCTGACGAGCGTATTCATTGAAAGGATTGATTTTTTCTGGATTTTATTCGCGAATGCGTTGACCTATGCCGGAGGATTTGCACTGCTTTCCCTTGTTCCCTACAGGCTTTCCGGACAGCAAATGAATGTATCGAAGGCTTCTGTTTGGTTAACGATGAAAGAAGGATTCTTTTATCTTAAAGATAAGCCGCTGTTCATTGTTTTTTACGTAAGCTCGCTTATGCCCTTTGTCGGTGTTATGGTCGGCAATTATCTGTACCCGGTGTATATTGCGAAGACGCTCGGAGCGGACGGTACGGTAATGGGATTGGCGGATGCGATATATGCGGTTGGTGCGGTTTTGGGCGGATGTATCATTCCACTGATGCTAGGTAGAATAGGGCCTTTTCGCACGGTTTTGTTTACGGTTTGCGCTTATACGGCTGGTACGATTCTTATCGCTATTTTTCCCGCGGTTCTTCTTTTTCTTGCGCTGGATGTCATTCTAGGTTGGGGAAATGCCGGTTCTCGTGTCGCGCGGAACACGATTATGATGAATGAAGTACCTAATGAATTTATGGGACGGGTGAATAGCTTTTTCTCGGCGATAGGAATGTTACTTAGAATTAGTTTAATCGGGTTGTTTGCGCGGACGGTTTCCTATACAGGCGCTTCCTTTTCGCTTTTGGTAATGGGAGGGCTGCTTCTTATAGCTTGCATCGGTGTTTTGATAAGCCGGAGTTTATTTGCGCGAAATGTACCGGCTCTGTCAAAAACTTCGTAATAACGTTTGCTATAATGAGAATAAGATTTTCTAAAGCAAAGGAGAGAGCCATGGCACGTATTTTTATTATTCTTGGCAGTATAAACCTATTTTTATCGGTAGCGCTCGGCGCGTTTGGCGCCCATGGATTGGAAGGAAGAATCGCAGAACGACTGTTTGAAGTTTACAAAACAGGTGTCCATTATCATATGGTACATGGTCTTGGCCTGTTGGCGGTCGGTGTGTTCGGAGAACGCCTGACCGCCGGGATGAAGCAGTTGAGGCTTGCCGGCTGGTTTTTGCAAGCCGGGATTTTATTCTTCTCATTTAGCTTGTATGCTTTAGCCTTGACTAATATTGGCTGGCTCGGAGCGATTACGCCTATCGGCGGCGTTTGCTTCCTGATCGGCTGGATTTTTCTGGCGGTTGCCGCAGCAAAAAAATAGCCTATAGCCATTGTGCCCAGTAATGTTCTGCCACATCCACAATATCGAATGCTTCTCCGACCATGAATGGGGCAAGAATATGGGCCCGTATCGTTTTTACATCGGGTATGTCTTCGATAACGGCGCGTCCACCGTTTTTCCCGAGCAGGAGTTTGCCGCGGAAAGAGGCAGCGAGCGGCAACGGGTACAAAGAACGGATGACATCTTTTTGACAGGTGGCGACCGCGCCTTGCGAAAGGCTGAAAGAATCCCTTGTGATGACGAGTATGCCGTCTTCGCGTTGCAAAATTTCTTTTACCGAATAGAGAGCAGCAGGAGCTTCAGGCGATGGAGCGATTCGGATATATTTCGCATTCTTCGGCGGAGAATGCGGATGGAGCCGGATCGTTCTTTTTTTGTAGTTTAGCTCTTGAACTTGTACCCATGGTCGGGCGTTTCCTTCGATTTTCAGACCCTGGAATGTCATGACGTCGGCTTCGATGCAGGCGCTGGCGAGAATTTTGCCGGTGCGGTCGGTTCGGATAAAGCCGCAACGTCCGCGAATCCGCCATTCTCCGAATCTCGTGTGGATGCACATCGTCTGCGTCAGCGGGCTATAGGCCCAGAAGTCAAGCCAGCCATTTGTAAGTTCAGTGGCAAACGCCATAACTGCACTTCCGCGCGTGGCTAATCTGTGTATAGTTTGAATACGTAAAGCACTCTTTGTTTTTCTGGTATGGATAAGGGCGACGTATTGCTTGGCAGGGCGGCGACTGCGCACGATAAGAACAGGATGGTGTTCTTTTCCTGACAGCGTCGGATACGTTCCGATAATGATATGATCGTCCGGATCGGTGAGGCCGTGCCAAGTCAACGTAAACCCTTCTTCAGATTCCCAGCAGGCCTTTACACAGGGGAGAAGTGGCTCGTATTGCCGGATTCCATAGATAAATCCGTATCCGTTATTCGGCGCTGGTGTCCAGTATTGTGCTTTTTCCTCTTCGAGCAGCGGCGAGAACGTCTCTCCTATTGTAAGTCGTTCTCCGAAGCTGTTTCCGGGTGTGTCGAAGTACGGTTTTTCCCGGGCATTTATCCCGGCAAGCGTCCAAGCGTCATTCGTTTTGCATTCTTTTACGCCGTCGAGCCGCAGTTCCGCCTTTTCATGAAAACTACGCCATGTATAGTCGCATATTTCAGCTCCCTGAATATAAAATAAGTCAACCAGGTAGGAAGAACCGTCAGGCAGCGGCGCAAGCGCTGCCATGCGCTGATAAGCATCCAGTCCATAGAGACCGGGCGCTTTTCCTTCGTATGCCGCTACGTGCGGCGATTCGTAGAGAAGCGAAACCTCTCCGCCGGGAAAAGGTTTGTAAAGTTGCCCTTTTTTCATCTCTTGATCTTCATTAACAACAACGGTATTGTGGGCGATGGATTTGGTTGCCCATCCGTAATGTCCGTTGGAACCGTATGTGCTGTAGCCGATATCGGCAGAGATTTCTTTTCCGTACACATAATAATTATAGGCGAGTATATCGTCATGCGCGTGCGTATGATTGGCGCCCGTTCTCATCAGGATGGTTGTGTCATTGGCGTCCCTGAGAATGCCGACGCCTGCTTGCCCTGCGAGCGTTGTTCCAGCAGGCCAAGTAAAACGTCGAGGTGTTAAGCACGGGTGGAACAAAAATAAATCCATCCCTTTGTCCCCCAGCTCTGGGCGGGCAGATGTACAAGTGCGCTGCAACATGTCAAAAGCTTCTTTTTGGATGGCCGGATCCGGAGAATAATGATAGAAGTGAAGCGCGGCGCGGTATATGTCAGCGGCCGTCTTAGGATCAAGCTTGCGGTTGCGTCTTCGGTCCTGTCCCCAGTCGCCGTAGCAGGGCAGGTGGCCCTGACACAGCATTTCTGCGGGATTTTGTACGGCGAAGCGGAAAAAGCGTTCACTGGCAAAAGGATGAAATGCGCGCAATTGCTCCGGGGAGGCGGCCCGTATCGCAAGAAGCGCCATGTCGAGGAAGACGGTAATCGTAAACATGGAATAGCCATAGGAGCCTTCGAAGTACATACCGTCCCGACCGACCGCGTTGGAAAGGAAGACTTCCGTCGCTTTGATGCCCCACTTTTGATAATCTGGCTGTTCCGTGACAAGTCCTACTGCTAGCATTGCCCGGACACCGTCGGCTTCATGGTTATGCAGTTCAGTTAGATTTCCTCCTTTCAGGTCGTATGCTGGGCCTCCGGGTTCTGTCAACATATAATCATTCAGCATTCGTTCGATGTTTTCCCGGAATGTTCCCGGTCGTCCGAGCAACGCGAGTGCCGGAGAGGGGGTATCCATTTCTTCCAGGTGATAGAGCCAGTCATAATTATGGGCGAGAAAAACTTTAACCCGATGCACCACGCTAGTCAAAAGGTGCAGCCGCCCCATTTCCGCCTTGCTCTGGAACGGAGTAAAATCGCGCGGGCCGATCGTTTCCGGGAAAATGGCCGCAAATGCATCCAGAATGACGAGCGCTTTTTGAGCGTACTTTTTTTCTCCAGTCAGCATGTACGCATATGTCAGCTTGGTGACCATTCCTTCATGATCGCGCACGCCTCCAAGCAACCATCCCGCAGTGTGAAAATTCCACACCCCGATAGGATAGTAAGCCTTACCTTCCCGCAGGAATCCTGCTCCATCATCCGGAGAATCTTGATTCGGCAGAATGGAAGCACAGGACGGGCAGGTCAGATTTTTTTCTGGAAACCGGGAAAGAAAGCCACCGCCTATTTCCGGAGAGGAAGGAAACGCTCCCTTGCAGTAGGGACAGCCGGATATGCCATAAGCAAATGCCTGTCCCTGCATAGAGAGCACGCACCGGTAAATGTCTTCATCCCTGTATTCGGATAGAAAATGATCGCAATGCTTGTGTAACGTTTCAAGCCGCTGCTTTACCCAGGGATGATTCTGGCTATTTTTTTGCGCCATCGTAATGTTTTCGGGCGTGAAATAGAAGCCTAGCTTTGGGATTGGCTTTTGCATGTGTGTTCCCTCCTTTTGGATATAGAAAAAAACGCGACACGTGTGGAACAGAGAAAAGGTAGATAGGCAGCATACGCGAGTTTTTCTTAATAGATTAGGAACATGGCTGTTGAAACGGCACAGTTAGCTAGCATCGGTCTTCGTCCATATATTTTTGGAGCATCGCATTAATCTGTCCGCCTAAAATCAGGATCATTGCCGAAAGGTAAAACCAGATCATTAAGATAATCACGCCCCCGAGACTGCCGTATGTTAGCGAATAGTTGCTGAAGTTATTTACGTAGTAAGAGAAACCGTACGATACGGCAAGCCAGCCAAAACCGGCGAACAGCGCACCGACAATGGCTACTTTCCCATTCACGTTGCATTTTGGTGCAAAATAGTATAGGAAGGCGAATAGGCTGAACAGGAATAGAAGACTGACGACCCAGCGCAACAAACGCCAGGTAAACAAAATGTAGTAAGGTATATGCATTCGCGAAGTAAAAAACGTCTCAATCATTTTTCCGAATACGGGTAAAATCAGCGTCATAAAGATAGCCAACACCATGCCGATGGTAAATAGAATTGCCAGCAGGCGCGACGTAAAATAAGAGCGCTCGTCGGCTACTCCGTATGCCCGATTCAGCGCCACAATAATCGCATGTATGGCGCTCGACGATGTCCATAGTGTGCCTGCCAGGCTGAGAAACAGCAGCCAGCCGCGCCGTGTGTTTAGAAAACTGTGCAGATTGCTTTCCAGCAGTTCGGTCACTTTTTCCGGGGCGATAATCCGAATGATTGTCAGCGCATTTTCCGTTGAAATTGGCATATATCCGATCAGCGTAAAGGCAAAAATAAAAAAAGGAAAAATAGAAAGCAAAAAATAATAGGCCAACTGAGCGGACATACCGGAAACATCGTCCTTTATAAAACGGTCCACCAATTCCTGGCCAAACTGGATAAGCCGGTGTTTTTTTCGTTTTTTATCCATACCCGATCTCCATTGACATGTAGGGTTATTTATAGTTATTTTACCACTATGCTCATTTTATGCCATTAGGTTTATGTTCATTATTATGCTATTCGGTTACAGGGTAGAAGATAAATACGGAGGGACATTATCGTGACAAAAGTGTTTCTTGTGCGGAACCGCCGCAAACGCCTAGAACAGGGGCATCCTTGGATTTTTCGGAGTGAAGTGGAAAGAATCGAAGGGGAATTCACGCCAGGTGATATTGTTGAAGTGGTAAATCATCAGGGTCACTTCCTCGGTAGAGGATATATCAACCCCGAGTCGCAAATGATTGTACGTTTACTTACGACAAAGCAGGAAGAAGAAATCAATCAGGAGTTGTTCATATCTCGCATCCGGCAGGCATGGAGCTTCCGCCGTCGGTTTCTTCCGGGCATTCGTTCCTGCCGCGTATTATACGGAGAGGCTGATTTTATGCCAGGTCTTGTAGTGGACAAGTTCGAAGACGTACTTGTTGTCCAAATTCTTTCTCTTGGAATGGAAGTGCGTAAAGAGTGGATTTTACATGCACTTTTGGAAGTATTCTCCCCGAAAGCGATATATTTGCGCAATGATGTGTATGTCCGCGAGCTTGAAGGGTTGGAACAGGAAAAAGGGTTCTGGTACGGCGAATCGGAAACGGAAATCCAAATCGAAGAGAACGGGTTGAAGCTTATCGTTGATATTGAACACGGTCAGAAAACCGGCTATTTCTTCGACCAGCGTGAGAACCGCGCCTCCATCGCTCCGCTCATGACCGGTTGGGGAGAGGCGCACGGTATCCGCATGCAGGAAGTGGAGATTGATGGAAAAAAAGAAATGTGGCCGGTGGATCGCCGCGGAAAGATTGTAAAAAATCCGTTCTGGGACGGTGCCGAGGTGCTGGATTGTTTCACACACACTGGCTCTTTTACATTGAATGCTTGCAAGTATGGTGCCAAAAAAGTAACCACGCTTGACATTTCGGATCACGCGATTGAGACAGCTAAACGTAATGTTCAGTTAAATGGGTTCCTGCACCGGGTCGAGTTTGTCGTGGCAAATGCGTTTGACTACCTGCGGGAAGCGGCACGAGAGGGAAGGCAGTGGGACGTTGTAATTCTCGATCCGCCCGCGTTCGCCAAATCGCGCAGTGCGGTAAAAGGTGCGCTGCGCGGCTATAAAGATATTAACTTGAACGGCCTTAAGCTTGTGCGGGACGGCGGCTATTTAGTAACAGCCAGCTGTTCTTACCATATGAGTCCAGAATTGTTCGAGGAGACGATTCAGGAGGCGGCGATGGATGCGAAAAAAATTCTCCGTCTTTTGCGTTGGAGCGGTGCAGGCGTTGATCATCCGAAATTGACGGGCGCTGATGAAGGCGATTATTTGAAATTTGCCATTTACGAAGTACGGTCAAGAGTATAGGGCTTTTCCCATTCCACTTTTTACATTTACTTTAAGCTTTCACTGGCAGATTTATGAGGAGATCTACAAATGTATGCTCCTACTTTTTCTTATACTTTTCTAATGTTTAGCTCTTTTTTGTTACTGGGTTGAGTCCATATAATGGTGTAAAAATGATCAGTTTCAAAAAAGAAGAGCCATCATCAGAAATTCACGTAGAATAGAAGTTGGCAAAATTCATATTACGAAAAGGAGATACTAATATAGCTTAATATCACATTACTATAGGTTGTGAACGCTCCCCCACTTAGCTATCGCTTGAAGTGGGGGTTTCTTGGTTGTTCAGTTACATTTTATTTTCGTTGATCGGGAGTCGTGCAAAAATTCCGGGGGATCGACGACATTTTTACTTTAAAAAGAAGACAGGAGAATGTGTGAGAAAGAAAGGGGATGATGCGAAAAAAGAAGTGTTGTTTTTGTGGAATAAGAAGGATTTTTTGAGGATATGAAGAAATGAAGTTTCTAGCGCTAAAGAAGCAGCCCGGCATATAGTAATGTGCCGGGCTTTATTCATTGTAAGTCTATTCTGATTTCTTCTTAGACTTTACGATTAGTACTTCGACTTTTGATTTTCATACATTCTTTTTTGGCTTTGCGTCGCTTCGTTCGTGCAAGCTTTCCCGCACCGGGAGCGACATGAAAAGCACAGCGAACAAAATTAACGATCCACCAATGAAGAAAGAGGGGCTCAGATCCTCTTTCAGCAATAACCAGCCTAGCAGCGCGCCGACCACCGGTTGAAAGAAGAAGAACATGGAACCGGTGCCCGCTTCCACGAGCTGAAGCCCTTTATTCCATAAATAGAATGCGCCCGCCGTAGACACAATCCCAACATACAACACAGCAAACCATGTAGACCATTCATCCAGATTTTGCACTGGCAAGAAGCCCCACTCTACCACCATCACCGGCGTCGTGAACGTAATTGCCCAAAAAATGGAATATGTCGTTACCACAAGCGGTGAATAATGAAGCGATGCCTTCTTTGCCAGTACTGACAATAGCGCCCACGTAATCGCAGCTCCAATGAGGCAGAGGTTCCCGATAAACGTTTTTACATTTCCGGTTAGATTGTTTTCCCAGCCAACTACAATAACGACACCGATCATCGCAAGCAGCAGCGATACCAATTTGCGCAAGGTGATGGACTCTCTCAGCATCCGAAACGCAAACAGCACGATAAATACGGGACTTGCGGATGTCAAAATCGCACCCATATGGGCCGAAGACAGCCAGGTTCCGATAAATTGTAACCCAACGGACAAAAAGTATCCGACAAATCCGATCGACAAAAATAGACGCCAGTCCTTGGATAGCGGCTGTTTCTCGCCGCGCTGCGCTACAAAATACCAGAGAAAAACAAATCCTATTACATAACGCAGCCACAGCAGTGTAAATGGGGGAAGAGAATCGAGAACCATTTTGCTGACAACGTACATGCCGCCCCAGATGCTTGCGGCGGTGCCTAAAGCGAGATATCCTAGCCATGCTTGCTTATTTTTGTTCATTATGGTAATACCTCCGTTCGCTTATTTCTTTTTTCGCGTAACGGGGTATCGCTGTCCCCGTTACATTACGCGAACAGCGGGTACATCACATTCTTGGCGAACCTGCTTCATACATATTCCTCCTTCGACATAACTTTCCATTCCTTTACATTCTCTCATGTTTCTCGTTTTCTTCCAACAAAAAATTCTCTTGATCGCGCAATCTAACAAGATCAGCGCCTACAATTGCGTGAATTGTCGCACGATTTTTGTTTTTTTTCGCTTCCTTTTATTTTATACTAAAGTCACCAACAACAAATAAGCAATGTCTAACCTATCACTGAGACTATATAAAAACAACGAAAAAACAGGTATATTCCCCCGTACCTTTTATTTATAGATAATATGACCGATAATAAGCCGTCATGCGACAGTTTTGATAGGGATAAGTCAAACGTTATGATGAAGTATACTTTAGAGGAGGAATGAAAAATGAATCACGATTTCAATGAGGAAGTTTTTACTTACTACAAAGAAGGTGTACTGACCGAGATTGGTCTGAATGGAAGGGTTAGCCGTGAAGAAGATGATTCGTTGTATTTGCACCTGAATTATAGTGAAGACTTACGAAAGGCAACATATGAGTCTTGCGTGATGCGGACGGACAGACGGGGAGCTGGTGAAGAGATGGCATGGTTCATGGTGTCAGTGGAAGCTTATGGGAAGGCAGGAATGGAGTACTGGGATACAGGTTGAACGAAAGACAGGCCTTTCTTTTTCTTGTCCTTTTACGGACCGTTTGTGAATGCCTCCACAGGCGAAGCCGAGCGTTTAATCTTTCCCCTCCTGCTTTTTCCAAATTTTATCCTTTTCACCTTTTCCTCGTTTGTATAGCTTTTCGGACGATTTGTTATAATGGAAGAAAAATTGTCTGGAGATGGCTATGAATCCAATTTTACAGGTACAAAACCTTACGGGTGGGTATAGTCGAAAACGCCCGGTCATCCATAATATTACGTTTGATATTTATCCGCGCGAAATGATTGGACTTATTGGCTTGAACGGCGCGGGCAAAAGCACAACAATTAAGCATATTCTCGGGTTGCTTCAACCGGCGGAAGGGTCGGTTCGTATTCACAACCAAACGCTGAAAGAAGCGCCGGAGTTATACCGCGCGTCTTACACATACGTTCCAGAGACACCGCTTGTGTATGATGACTTGACGCTGTGGGAGCATCTTGAGCTGACAGCGATGGCGTACGGATTGGAACGCAAGGTATTTGAAGAGCGGGTCGAGTCATTGCTTGCAGAATTTAATATGCAGGACAAAAAAAGGATGTTTCCGCAGCATATGTCCAAAGGGATGCGGCAGAAAATGATGATCATGAATGCATTTCTTGTCCGTCCTGTGCTTTATATTATCGATGAACCGTTTGTCGGACTTGATCCGCGCGGAATCCGTTCGCTGCTGGAATTAATGGTGAAAATGAAGAATACGGGCGCGGCGATTCTGATGAGTTCGCACATCCTTTCAACCGTTGAGCGGTATTGCGACAAATTTATCGTACTTCATAATGGCCGTATCCGCGCTGCAGGTACGCTGGAAGAGATTCGCCGACAGGCGGGAATGGCAGCCGCTTCGTTGGACGATGTGTTTTACGAACTGACAAAGGATGGGGCCAATGATGGACGCTAGGCATCTTTGGCGCAGGCGGATAGAAGCGTTCCAGAAGGAAGCGCTTGGCTATGCTCGTTATGTTGCAAATAGCGGAATGATTGCTTTTCTTGTCTTCGCGTTTATTTTAGCGGCGTATTATTATTCACAGGCACTTGGGAAAATTCCGCGCTCGTATCCGGTTGAATGGTTGATTGCGTTCTTGTTTTCTGTTCTTATGACAGCAGGGACGGTACGTACGTTCTTGAAAGAAGCGGATTTGGTCTTTTTATTGCCGATAGAGAGCCGGATGGGCTCGTATTTCCGGGCTTCTATCATATATACATTGTTTTGGCATGCGCTGTATATATTTTTGTTTCTGCTTGCGGTGTGGCCTTTATATACGCATCGGATGGGGGAAAAAGCGGAGTCGTTTCTTGCACTGCTTGTTTTCTCGCTTGTATTAAAGGGTGTAAACTTGCTTTGCAAGTGGCAGGAGGAGCGCCTGCGAGAACAAAGCAGGAGAGCTTTATGCATGCTCGTTCGCTGGATAGCGAATGCGGCTATTTTATTTATGCTGTTCTCACACGGGTTTATCCCGGTTGTTATGCTGGTTACAGGCGCGTTTCTTTTGGCAGCTTTTTTCTGTTATAGGGGCTTGGCGCATCAGGCGATTCACTGGGAGCGCCTTGTACAGATCGAAAAAAGAATGCAGGCGAGATTTTATACGTTTATCACCCAGTTTGTCGATGTGCCGCACATTGCAAACCGGGTGCAACGCCGTTCCTGGGCAGCGGCTTGGGCAGACCAGCTGCCGTTTACCAGGGGAAATGCATATGCTTATCTGTACAGAAAAGTGTTCGCGCGTTCCGATTTGTTGCCGATGTTTCTTCGTCTGACAGTTATCGGCTGGATCGTGATCGCATTCATTGGCGAAGCTTGGGGAAAAGTGGCTGCCTATTTTATCATCTTGTCCCTGACAGGGGCGCAGCTTTCGATGCTACGCCAGTATTATCGGTATGTATTCTGGCACCATATTTATCCTGTTCCGGCTGGGACAAGGCAGGATGCTGTTGTGCGTGTGGTATTTATGCTTTTACTTGTACAGGCGCTGGTTTTGTATACTGCGGTGTTTATCCCGTTTATGCCGGGGTGGCACTGGCTGGCTGCCCCTGTTATTGGCGTTAGTTTTTCTTATGTATACAGCTGGAGAGTGTTACGTAAAAAGGTGTAAGCAGAATAACGGAAAGCAAGACAACAATTTGTTTCCTTTAGGCAAATTATTTGCCTTAAACGCAATAAGTTTTATTTACCCTACAATGCTAGACCTCGGCAAAAAGGTTTCTCTAGACCCACACAAAATTTTTCTGGTAGCATATTTATACAGGAATGGCTGGAGGTCTAGTTGCATGGAAGAGCAATACAATAACTTGAAAATAGGGGAACGAGGTGCCTGGGTTAGCATTATTGCTTATCTTACGCTATCTGCTCTTAAGCTGATTATAGGATATCTATCCAACTCAGAGGCGTTGATGGCGGACGGTTTAAACAATACGACTGATATTATAGTGTCGGTTGCGGTGCTAATCGGCCTTCGTTTTTCCCGCAAACCGCCGGACGAGGATCACCCTTACGGCCATTGGCGCGCGGAGACAATTGCTTCATTGATGGCTTCGTTCATTATGATGGTGGTAGGGATGCAGGTATTGTACAACGCCGGGCGTTCCATTGTGGATTTTCGGGCAGAGACGCCGGATGCATTGGCGGCGTGGACGGCTGTAGGATGCGCCCTGGTGATGTATGGTGTGTACCGTTTTAATTGCAGGCTCGCTTTGCGGATTAATAGTCAGGCTATGATGGCTGCGGCGAAAGACAATCTATCAGATGCTTGGGTAAGCATTGGCGCGGCTGTCGGTATTTTTGGTTCTCAGTTTGGTATGCCTTGGCTTGACCCGCTAGCGGCGGTCGTTGTCGGGTTTATGATCTGTCGTACAGCGTGGGAAATTTTTCGGGATGCGACACACAATCTGACGGATGGTTTCGATGAGCAAAAACTTATGAAATTGCGCCAGACCATTGAAGAAATACCGGGAGTGAAAGCGCTAAACGATATAAAAGCGCGCGTGCACGGTAACAATGTGCTAGTAGATGTGGTTATTTATGTTGACCCTGATTTGAACGTTATAGAGAGTCATCATATTACGGAAGCGATTGAGAAAAGAATGCAGGAGGAACATGGCATTATCAGTGTGCATGTCCATGTCGAGCCGTGGGAGAAATAAGAACCAGGGAGGCGACCTGCGATGTAATTCGTGAGCAGTGTTTGGGGGGATGAGGCTGGACAGGAGAAGAGAGAGGCCTTCCGTCTTTTTCTTTTCTCCTGTTCTTTCAATGCATTAGAATAAAGGGGACATTTACTTTGATATAGACTCAACTTCTGCAAGTCTTTTTCTTACATAATCCACAAAAATATTGTTTTGTTGCAGTTCAAAAATGATGATAGATTTGCGGAAGAATTCAATGGCCTGTTCCTTGTTGCACAAATGAAACAAGTTCTCTCCTTTTTGATAATGTAGCTCTCCAAATAGGTACAAATATTCATGCTGTAGACAGAGAGAAATTCCCCGTTCGCAATATTCCAGTGATGAAGAGAAATTGCCTAGTTTGGTAAGTACTTTGGCATAATTATAAAATAGTCTGATGTATATCGTATAATCTTGAACAAGCGTCACGTTGCTCATGTGTTTGATGGCGGTCGAGAAGATTTCTGCTGATTTTGTGAATTGTTTTTCTTCACTGTAAATGATGCCGATGCTATTCAAAATTTCCACTTCTTTTTCCGTATAGTTATCCGGGCTTACAGCCATGTTAAGCGCCTGATGCAGTAAATCCAAACTTTTTTGTGTGTTCTGTTCCGTGTAATAGGCGCAAATTCCTTCATGCCAGACGAGGAATTGCCGGTTTTTCCGATTTTGGAAAATCGGATTGTTTTTTTCCGCTTTAATAAGGATAGCCACTTCCTCATAATTTCGTTCTCGGATAAGTTTGCGAATTTGATAGAGGAACTCCTGAACATAAGTAAATCTTGGATTTTCCATTCGGTCAAAAAAGTAATCGAGCGTAATTCCTAATCGCTTGGCGATATAGTAAAGAATTTCGGCGGAAGGAATCACTTCTCCCTTTTCGATTTTGCTGATAAGTGCTTGAGTACAAATTCCTTTCGCTAGCTCTGTCTGTGAGATGTTAAGATACTTCCTGATTTCCCGGACGACTTCTCCGATTCTTTGAGTACTCATGCATAGCTCCTATATAAATATTTTTATAGATTATCGCGTATTTTTGAGAAAAAGCTAAAAAAAACTATTTTTTTCTCGAAAAATACTCTATTAGCCTAAATTCGTAAATATATGTAATATATTATGATAGTACTAACATATGTCTCATAATTTTCCAAGTTGAAAGGAGGGTATAAGACAGTGAAGAGGAAAATTTTTTCACTAGGAATGACGGCCCTTTTACTTATTAGTATTAACGGAATTTTTAATAGCAAAGAAGTGGAAAAAGAATCAGTAAAAAATGCTCAGGACACCTCAGCCGTTATGCTTCGTCTTCCTTATCAACATTGATGGGCTGCTAGCTGAAGGGGGAGGAAAAGAAATGAGAAAAAAGTATTCATTGGAGTTTAAACGTGAAGTGGTCAAAGACGCACTCTTGCAAAAAAGCTTGAGCCTGGTGGCGAGAAAATATAGATTAAACAGCAAAATGATTTATCGTTGGGTTCATGAATATAAACAAGGAAAATTCAGTTCATAAATGATAGGCAGCAAGCGGTGAAACACATAGTTCACCGCTTTCCGTTATTTTACAATTACTTTATACTCACGCATCCAATGATCAAGCTGGATGAGGTAAGCGAAGAACTGCGGCACGTTCATGAGCTGGCCGAACCACGGCATATGGATTGAAGCCAGATCGAGCGCCGCAAATTCTTTTACTGCCCGTACGTTGATGAACGGTAAAATGGGAGATGTATTATCGTCCAGAATTTGCAGCGTTTTTTTGCATACTGCGGCCAAGTAGGACGGATTATGCGTTTTTGGATACGGGCTTTTGCGCCGCATTAGTACATCGTCCGGCAGCAAGCCGTGCAGTGCCTGACGTAAAATACCTTTCTCACGCCCGCCGTACGTTTTCATTGACCATGGCACATTCCACATGTATTCCACCAATCGGTGATCGCAAAATGGCACACGTACCTCTAAGCCGACAGCCATACTCATGCGGTCTTTACGATCCAGCAGCGTTGGCATCCAGCGCGTTAGATTGAGATAGAACATTTCGCGGATTCGTGCGTCTTTCGTGTTTTCCCCCTTAAGGTGCGGCACTTCGTCGAGCGCTTCTTGATACCGCATTTTTGTATAGTCCTCTAGGTCGATTTGCGAAAGCAGGTCAGACGAGAAGAATTGCATTTTTTCTTTGAGGTTTCGCGCCCACGGAAATATGGTTGCCGTTAGCGCCTCTTCGCGGTGGAACCAAGGGTAACCGCCGAACAATTCGTCCGCGCATTCACCGGATAGAGCTACCGTTGCTTCTTTTTTAATTTCACCGCAGAACAGATAGAGCGAACCGTCGACGTCGGTCATTCCAGGAAGGTCGCGGGCGCGTAATGCTGCTTGCAAGGAGTCGATAAGGTGTGGCGTGTCGAAGTATACATTGTGATGTATTGTGCCAAGATATTCGGAGACGCGCTTTGCCCAGGGAGCGTCTGCGTTCGGTTGGAACTCATTCGGATGAAAATGAATGTCATTGTCCACATAGTCAATGGAGAAGGTGTGCAACGGCCCGTAGCCTTTTTCTTTGAATGCCTGCGCTGCAAACGCGGAAATGGCGCTGGAGTCAATTCCCCCCGAAAGCAGGGTGCAAACCGGAACGTCAGCCACTAGCTGGCGTTTAATGCTGTCGCCAAGCAGGTGTCGGATCGTAGCGATTGTCGTTTCCAAATCGTCTGGATGTTCGTGGCTTTCTAGCGCCCAGTAGGATTTGATTTTCATGTTGTAACGTGTATACAGGAGGCAGGAAGCCGGAAGCAGTTCGAATATATTGTGAAAAACACCAATACCGGGTGTACGCGCTGGACCGAGTCCGAAAATTTCTCCGAGTCCTTCCTGGGTAATTTCTGGCTTTATCGCTGGATGCGCGAGTAGCGCTTTAATCTCCGAAGCGAAAATAAAACTGGTACCTTGTTGCGTGTAGAATAGAGGTTTGACGCCGAGGCGATCCCGCGCCAAAAACACGCTTTTTGTGTGATGCGCCCAGATGGCGAAGGCGTAAATGCCATTGAGGTACTTAAGGCATTCCGGGCCCCATTCGATGTATGAGACAAGCAATACTTCTGTGTCAGACGTCGTTTGAAAGCGATGACCGCGTGCGATAAGTTCCTTGCGTAGATCGTCTGTATTATAAAGTTCTCCGTTATATACGATCGTATACGTTTCGCCCGCGTGTGTCCGGGTCATAGGTTGGACGCCTCCTTCCGGGTCGATCACAATGAGACGGCGATGAGCGAACCCGGCATGCGTTGATGTCCAGATTCCTTCGCTATCAGGTCCGCGTGGAATCAGTGTTTGGGCCATATCTTGAAGTATGGCTTGTTGCCTGCTGATATCCACCTGCCAATCGATCCATCCTGCGATTCCGCACATAGTAATCCCTCCACTTCTCATTATATAGCCCAGTATTACACTATGCCCGGAACGGATCGATGGGTGCCTGACCAAGCAAAAACAATCGAAGAGTAAGGGGACGGAAAAAGGTAAACACTATGTATATTCAAATTTACTCTAGACAGGAGGCGAGATAGTGGCAAATGAGAATAAAAAAGCAATCGGGCAGGAGCCGGCTGAAACGGCGATGCCGCATCAGATAGACGCGCCGGAGCGGGCGGAAGCCGAACAAAAGCTTGAGAAACCGTTTGTAAACAGATATGGTGTTATGATTGGCGATAGCTTCTACGATTCAGCAAATTCCCCCTTGAACAATTGGAGTAAAGATACAGATCCGGCCATTATGGCTGGAGACGAGTGGGTGCACCCGACCAATGATATCGGCTGGAATACTCCGGCTAACCAAGAGCTTCTTGAAGGAGGTTTCATTGAAGAAGGTTATGTGCCACAGAGTGGGCGGTTCATGCATCCGACCAAGGACGTAAGTTATCGCAAAGATTGAAGCATCAGGGTAGGCACAGCCATCGTTTTCTTCTGAATGAAGAAGGAAACCAGGCTTTTGCCTGCCCTGATTTTTTATTGCATAGGAACAGAACCGTGATCCTCCTTGGCGAAAAAGGATGAGCAATTGCGTCCGCGTATTTTTTTGCCAGCTGCAAAGTGGACGGAGCGTGCAGAAATGGATGCAAATGTGGTATGATGATGAAATGAACAAAGCATGCTTAAGGCAGTATCGAGCAAGGAAAGGAACATGGGTATGGGCAATGAATTTCGCGTATGTGATGAGTGTAAGATGATTAACATAAAAACACTGGTACCGCGGCTAAAAGAAATTGATCCCGACGCTGAAATAGAGATGGGATGCCAATCGTATTGCGGGATTGGATTCAAAAAACATTTTGCTGTGGTGAACGGACGCTATTTGACAGGGGTAACGGAGGACCAGCTGATTGAGAAAGTAAGGAAGCATTTGAAAAAATAAACCAAAACCCAAAAAGCCGGTGCCGTGGGCATTGGCTTTTTACTTGCCAGAGCTCTGTTATTCGTTTTTGTTTATCTTCTGGAATACGTTGCCCTTTTTTTTCTTTTCCCCTTAGATGAGGCTCGCTTAGCGGAACATTCCCATTCTGAGAGCCAAATGACTGAAGACAAAGTTAAGGTCGAACATCGTTCGTCAGAGGAATGTGAAGTGTTGCTTTCTTTTCCCCAGACGAAGTTTGCCCAGCGGAACATTCCCATTCCGAGGGCCAAATTACTGAAGACAAGATTAAAGTAAAACAGCACCCACCAAGCGAATGTAGAATCTGTTTTTGGTGCGCCTAATGGAAGTATTTCTGGAAGATACATCCACATCGCAACAATGAACGGCAATTGCAGTACACTCAGGACTTTCTGGTTCCAGCGCCAAAACAATAACGGTGCTACGCTGGCAAAGAGCAGGTTAATCATTAATAAGTCCATCCGAAAATTCCTCCTTCTTTGTTTTTAAATGTAAGAAAGCGCTTGCATATATATTACTGCTAAAGTGCGACGGCTATTGTACGTAGTTTTATGTGGTTGTGAAAAATAATTAATTATATCATACAATAATCGGATGAAAATTTTAATTATTTTTGACAATTTTATGAGAAATAAGTTTTTTGGATGATGATTTCATTTGATATGGGTTCAGAGGTTTATTTGCCATCCATTTTTTTCTGGCATAGTGATGATGGGAGCTCTGTTTTAAGTATTGAAAAGGCATCTTTTTCCCTGACTGGAAGAAAAAGATGCCAAGAAGCTAAAGAGCTTATTATGACAGCTCATTTTCCAGAGAGGCCAAGCTTTCAAGCGATCCGGTTACCAGTAGACGGTCGCCAAGCTGAAGCCTGGTATCCCCGTGCGGAATGATGGAATCATTGTTGCGGTAGATACGCAGGATAAGTGCGTCACCGAGAAACGGCAATTGTTTAAGTTGGGTCTCATGGTAATAACGGTTGCCCATGATAATCGTTTGTATAGCGTCTTCCGTTCGCGCGATGAGGTCAATCGCGTTTGGTGCTTCGATTTGCGCTTTAAGCAGCGTACTTGCCGAGAAAAGGGTAGAAAATAAGATGAAGCCGTTCTTTTGCACTTCATCATGCCGCGTCGGGTTTTCCATGCGCACGATGATTGTTTTTTTGCCCAGTTCTTGCGCATGCCGGGCAAGTCTCATATTCGTGTCATCGTCGTTTGAAACAAATGCCAGCACATCGCGTTCAAACAGGCCTTCTTCTGTCAATGTATCCTCGGAGAAATCGTCAACGATATGCACCGCTTTAAATTTGTTGTAGAAAGTCTGGCTGTTTTCAATGACATCCTTATTCTCTTTAATTTGCCGTCTCTGTGTGTATACTTCCACATCAAAACCGGCCTGTTGTACTTCAAGCGCTACCGGCATCGTAATGGTATTGAGGCCTACAATGCCGACTCTGATGGTGCGGTCGGCCGTTTTTGCAGGAACCAATCGGTTAAAGGCTACAGGAGAAATAAAGCAGGAAAGAATCGCGACCAAAATCAATCCATCATGCAGGGATTGCACGATCAGATTTTCCTCCAGCGCCAGCGCGGCTGCCGCAATAACAAGGCTGAGCGTTGATGTCAGCAGCATGCCAGCACCGATAGTTTCCCGCCAATTAAACCACTTCTTAAGTATGAGCAGCGGAATGACTTTGGATACATACAGCGCCGCCAACAGAAGCGGAATGAAAATATATACTTTTGGATCGCGAATTAGCGCCCATAGATCAAGTTTGACTCCTACCATTACAAAAAAGATAGGAATCAAAAAGCCGTAGCCGAACGCGTCCAACTGGCGAACGAACTGTTTGCGTGGTCCCAGCATGGAAACGATAACGCCTGCGAGGAAAGCGCCGATAATGTTTTCTGCTCCCATGTTTTCCGCAAGGGCTACGAAAAGAATAATCAGCAGAAACACGCCGCGTGTACCGATTTGTACAGTTCCGGTAGATAGCTGTTCAAAGCTGGACAATTTGCGGACTCGCCGGATAATCCGGTATAGCACGAAAGTGACCGCAAACAGCGCAAGCAAAAGCAGCGGTTTGGTAGAGTCTTGCGAGCGCAGAGATATAAACACCGCCAGTAAAATCATCGTCATGAAATCAGAAATAACAGCAATAAGCAGGATGACTTGCCCAAGAAGCGTTTCGGTTAATCGCCGTTCTTTTAATACCGGAACGACTACACCGAGCGAAATGGTCGAAATGATCAGCGTCATAAAAAAGGTCTGCTCAATAATGCCAAGACCATTTAGCACGAGTGAGACGAGATAAGAAGCACCGAATATGAGCAAAAACGCAAAAGACGCAATCGCGAACGGATTTCCGCCTTCTTTCTTTTTTTGCGAGAAGGTGTCAAAGTCGATTTCCAACCCGCTTAGAAACATCAGAAAGATGAGCCCAAGCAAAGAAAGAATCGAAAGCCAGTTGTCTTCCTGTACAATGTTAAATCCGCTCTTGCCGATAATCATACCGGCCAGAATTTCCGCCACGACAAACGGTATCATTGTCCAGCGTAGGCGTTGTAGCAAAATCGGCATTAGAAACGCGACGGAAATGACGATGAGCAGTGAAATCGGAGAATGCGCGTTTTCGCCCATTATACCGCTCCTTTCTTGTATATGATGTGTACGCTGTATATGTATTGCGCGTCGCGCGGCACACAGGAAAGCTGTATATGATAAAGACAAACAAGCGGTAAGAATGTGTTGGTTCTTTTACCTTGTATTATGCTTAAAAATAATGTTCTACGCGCATAGCTGTAAAGACAAGTGTACGAATAACTTTTACCATTATGCCATATTATTGCTGAACCGAGTAGTGTTAATCAATCGGTTTCATTTTTTGTTTCACCCGTTCTCTTTTATTCATGGTAACGCATTGTTAGTATGTTTTTTCCGCATAAAAAAGGGGCATGAAACGACGAAAGCGTCAAAAATGTCAGGGAGAAAGGAAAAATAAGGGCGACCAGAGAAATACATATGTATGAATCGATCGCTGCCGGGTTTCGTATATACAGATAATGACACTTTATAGGAAGGATGGACATTATGCTAAATAAGTTTCTTGCGAGTTTTGGAATTGGAGCAGCGAAAGTTGATGCCCGCCTGGCTGATTCAAAGGTTCACCCCGGTGGCGAATTACGCGGAGAAGTGCATGTTAAGGGGGGCAATGTCGAACAAACGATTTCACAGATTTATATGTATTTGTATACTGAATACTATAAAGAAACGAATGATACTAAGACGAAGCATAAAGAAGTGCTTGCCTCTTATCGTGTAGCGGACTCCTTGCTTATTAGGCCGGGGGAGGAGAAGATCCTTCCCTTCCAGTTGCGTGTTCCGTATCATGCTCCCATTTCTTTCGGCCGTCAGAATGTGTATTTGAGTACCGGGCTTGATATCGAAATGGCAGTTGATCCGAAAGATACGGATGTGGTGACAGTATTGCCGGACCCGCTGGCGGCTCAATTGCTGGCCGAGATGGAAGGCATGGGTTTCCGCCATTCATATGACAGCGGTATATGCGAATATAAGAAGCATATTCATAGGATGGTACCGTTCGTACAGGAATTCGAATTAAAGCCGACATCTATGTTCCGTAATGAATTGGATGAGATTGAATTAATTTTTGACGTATACCCTGAAGGTATAGATGTGCTGATGCAGGTGGACAGACGCCCATCGAGTTTACGCGGCATTTTTGAAGAAATGCTGGATTTGGATGAGCAGTACGTGCGGTTTACGATTGACCGGCAGCGCGGCGTCATTCCGGGTGAATTGGAGAGGAGAATTCGTCAAGCGCTAGTTCGCCGATAACAGCGTGCGAAACGAAAAGTGAGGGAAAAGTGTGACAGCATGGAGAATGGACGGAAAATGGTTGGAATATGAGGTGGATGAGGCGTGTGCCGGCATGACGCTGGAATCTTTGTTAAGGAAGCGGCTTATGGTGTCGGGCCGTATGCTCCAGCGGTTGACAAGAAAGAACGGATTGTTCCTGAATAAAAAGCGACCGTTTTTGCAGAGAAAAGTAAAGGCGGGTGATCGAGTAAAGGTACTGATTGCAGACGAGGCGGAGACGTCGCTCGATCCGGTGCCGATGGACATTTCCGTTTTATACGAGGATGATGCGGTGCTTGTCGTGAACAAACCGGCCGGTATAGTTGTTCATCCGGTGCGGGAAGGGCAGAACGATACGCTTGCTCATGGTATTGCTTATTATTGGCAGGCGAAAGGCAAAGCGCGGGCGATCCGTCCCGTGCATCGGCTGGACAAGGACACAAGCGGGGCATTACTTGTCGCAGGTAATAGCTTTGTTCATAGCCTTTTGGATAAGCAACTTCGCGAACATAAGATCCGGAGAACATATCTTGCCTTAGTGTCCGGCTATCCGGGTGGACAAGGAGAGACAGGCACATTTTCGGAACCAATTGCGCGCGATCCGCATCACCCGATCCGGCGTAGAGCCGATGCCGGAGGTGATCCAGCAGTTACTCATTATCGGGTGCTGGAGAAGTTTGTCGCTTTTCCGGGCATTGCGGAACATGCGGTTTCTCTGGTGGAAGTGGAATTAGCGACGGGGCGCACCCATCAAATCCGCGTTCATTTCAGTCATCATGGTTTTCCGTTGCTTGGCGATACATTATACGGCGGTCCGCGGATCGAGGGCTTAGCAAGACAGGCGTTGCACGCGCATCGCATTGAGTTTTGTCATCCGGTAACGGGGGAAAGGCAAGGATATACGGCGCCATTGCCGGAAGATGTGGAGCGCTTGTTGAAGCGCTTCCGCCAAATGTAGGAGGTGTCTATATGGTGGGACGTTTACATGAAGAGAAAGTATTTAAAGATCCTGTTCACCGTTATGTACATGTACGGGATAAGTTAATCTGGGATTTGATAGGCGCGACTGAATTTCAGCGCCTGCGTCGGATTCGTCAGCTTGGCACTTCTTATGTAACGTTCCACGGCGCGGAACATAGCCGTTTTAATCATAGTCTCGGCGTATATGAAATTATGCGACGCATTTTGGAGCAGTTTGAGCAGCGGATTTCCTTTGCTTTTCTTGAAGAGGAACGCCTGCTTTGCCTAAGCGCAGCGCTGATGCACGATATCGGTCACGGCCCGTTCTCACATTCGTTTGAAAAAGTATTTCACACAGACCATGAAGAATGGACGCGGCGTATTTTGGTTGGGGATACGCAGGTGAATCGCATTTTGCGGAAAGTTTCCCCGGACTTTCCGCACAAAGTAGCGGCCATTATTGGAAAAACATATGAAAATCCATTAATTATAAGCCTGATTTCCAGCCAGATTGATGCTGACCGGATGGATTATTTACTGCGGGATACATACTACACAGGCACGAACTACGGATTTTTCGATATGGAACGTATTCTGCGTGTGCTGCGGCCGTATGAAAACAAAGTGGTCGTGAAACATACGGGAATGCACGCGGTTGAAGACTATATTGTAGCGCGTTATCAGATGTACTGGCAGGTATATTTTCACCGGGTGACGCGCAGCGCGGAGGTCGTTCTCCGCAAGATCTTTGAACGGGCCCGCGATCTGTATTGGAGAGGGTATAAGTTCCGGTGGGAGCCTGTACACTTTATTCCACTGTTCGAGCAAGATATTACATTAGAACAGTATTTGGACTTGGATGAACCGACGGTTATGTTTTATATGAGCGAATGGTGTAAGGAAAAGGATGATATTTTGCGTGATTTGTCGCAGCGGTTTATGAACCGCCGTCTCTTTAAGTATGCAGAATACGGCGAGCGGGTCGGAAGCGTGGAATGGAAACAGGAGATTGATGAGTTGTTTCGAGAGATTGGCATTGACCCGACATACTATCTCGGAGTGGATTCTCCCTCCGATTTACCGTATGATGTTTATCGAAGCGGTGAAGATGGAGACAAGATGCCGATCTATTTACTGATGCCGGACGGCGGCTTAGAAGAGCTTTCGAAATGCTCTGTCATTGTGGAGTCGATTTCCGGCAAGCGACGGTATGATCACAAGCTTTATTATCCGCTTGATTTTCTGGAGGATGGCACGCGTAAGCCGCATGTTGTTCGCGAGATCAAACGGCGGTTGCGTGTTCAGTAAATATAAGGAGGGTTGTATTATGGATATTTTTAAAGGCAAACAGGGCGGGTTCAATATCATTAGCAACAAAAACCAGGTACACGGTGGCTATGGCGCGGGCATGATTGATTTGAGTAACGTGTCTTCTATTATTGTGGATGAAGAATCTGCTGTGATTGACCTTGGTGCTTTACATGCCAAGAGTGCAGTGGAAAAGGGCGTGAAATTTTCCATCAACAAAGAAGACGTTCCGAACGGCAAACGATACTGGCTTGTGTGGGTTGCGGTGGACATTGGTGACAATGGTCCATACTATGCGGGCGTAACTGCCTGCGAAATGTTGATCGACAAAGAAGCGCGCCGCGGCTGGAAAATTCTTGCCGATCATGTAAATAAGATGGACTACGCGATGAAACGTCGCTACATCTTAGATGGTATGAATGAAAAAGAAAAGAAAAATCTGCGTGAATTGCTGATGACGCATAATGAAAATATGTGGAAGAATTCGCCGGATGAGCTAAAGGAAAAACTCGCGTAATTTACGATCGTTTTTAAGCTTGTTTTAAGAATGAACATGGTGTGAATTTTTTTATTGATTGGTTTAGTAAGGCTAGGTTTATTATATACATCTTTTACTAAGACGCACAAAGGGTGTCCCAAAAGTGAGGGACACCCTTCAGTTTGAGAGCGGGCACACTGCCCGCTCTTTGCTAATTCCAGAACTTCAGCTTATCCCAGAACGACTTTTCTTTCTTTGGTTCCTCGTATTTTTCCTGTTTAGGTGCTTCATAGTATTCTTTTGGCTCTGTGCCCGGAATAAAGTACATTAATTCCGGGTTTCTTGAATCTTTGCCTGCCAGCTTGCCGCTGGCAGTGTCGATATATGCTGGCACGACTCCAGGTGGGACGGGGAAGACAGCAGCCGGTTTCCCGGTAAGTGCTTGTTCCATGAAGTCGGCCCATATTGGAGCGGCCTGTCGCCCGTCAGCGAAATTATCAATGCGACGGTTATCATCATAGCCAACCCAGACACTGGCAGCCAGCTGTGGCGTAAATCCTCCCAGCCATGCGTCGTAGTCGGTTGTTCCGGTTTTCCCGGCTACTGGCCGGTGTAACAGCGGGCTGACCCGATGGGCCGTGCCGCCGGGCGCAAATATTTTTTCCAGCATATGTGTAAGGATAAACGCATTTTCCCGGCTAACGACTTGCTGAACCTGGGGGTGGGCTTCGACCAGTAGCTTGCCTTCCCGATCCAGAATTTTGACAATAGCGAGTGGCTCAATTTTTTGCCCCTGGTTGGCAATGGTTGCGAACATACGGGTCATCTCTAGGGGCGTAACCGGATAGCTGCCGAGCGCCAGCGAAGGAAGTGGCTTAAGCGGCGAGTCGATACCCAATCGTTTTGCCATTGTTACCATTTTATCCGGTCCAATTGCCAGATGGGTTTGAACGGCGTAAATGTTGTCCGAGCGGGCGATTGCCTCGCCCATCGTAATGTAATCATGGGCATACTGCTCACCGAAGTTTCTCGGAATATAGGTTTCGTCGTTGCCGAACGTAAATACGGTCGGCTCGCTTTTGATTTTTGTTAGCGGTGTAAAACCGTTTTCCAGCGCAGCCATATACAGCGCCGGTTTCATGGATGAACCAGGTTGGCGGCGGGCAAGCGCCCTGTTGAACTGGCTTTCCTTATAATCGCGACCTCCGACCATAGCCCGAATATAGCCGGTCTGTGGTTCAATGGCCACAAGTGCGGCCTGCAACGGGCGATCTTTTGGTAGATACTTGTGCACTGCCGATTCCGCTTTCTGTTGCATAACCGGGTCGAGCGTTGTATAGATTTTCAGTCCGCCGTGTTCGATAAGCTCTTCGTCAATCCCATATTTTTCTTTTGCCTGTTTTACAACATAATCGCGAAAATACGGTGCGATCGTTTGTCCTTTTATGCTTTCCGGCGAGGCCAGTTTCAGCGGTTCGGCTAATGCGGCGTCCGCTTGTTGTTGAGTGATGTAGCCTTCGCTTACCATTGCTTGCAGAACGATACGTTGCCTGCTCTTAGCCGCTTTCATGTCGCGGAACGGTGAGTAGAAACGCGGGCCTTTCGGTAATCCAGCCAGCATGCTTGCTTCCGCGAGCGTCAATTCGCTTGCGTTTTTGCCAAAGTATGTTTTTGCCGCCGCCTGAATACCATACGCAGCGTGGCCGTAATAAATTTGGTTCAGGTACATTTCCAGAAGCTGCGGTTTCGTATAATTCAGCTCTAATTGAATGGTCAAGATCGCCTCTTTAAATTTCCGTGTCCATGTCTTGTCAAGACTAAGATAGAGGTTACGAGCGAGCTGCATGGTGATCGTGCTGGCACCTTCGCGTTTATTCATATGGCGCAAATCTGTTAATGCGGCACCCGCAATTCGTTTAATATCGAAGCCGGGATGCTCGTAGAACTTCCGGTCTTCAATCGCAACGGAAGCCTGCTGCACGTATTTCGGAATTTGTGAAAGGGGCAGGAAAACGCGGTTTTCGCCTTTATAGAGCGTAGCGATGACCGAGTGATCCGTTCCGTAAATGGTTGTCGTTTCATTGATGGTTGTTTCGGGCAAAGGCTGGGAACGCAAATAAAGAATAAACAACGCGAATAAAGCCGCGAGAACGATGAGAGCGATAAAAAAGTATTTCGTTGTTTTTCCGACAATTTTTAGCCAGCGGATAAGCTGATCTTCCTGTTTAATTTCCACTGTGAAGACCTCCCTATGCCTTCTACTATCTTGCAGTATCAGTATAGGGAAATCTAGTAAAATCTATACGTTACGCAAAAAGACAGGAAAACGGAATGTTGGACGCAAAATTCTTAAGATAAAAATCCTATTGCCGCTGCTCTTCCTTGCCATTCATTATAGACTTGCAATAGGGATTTATATTTTCCTTCCTCGAAATACTGTTTGAATTCTTCTTTTTCTACCAGACTAAGAATTTCGAATTTATACATTTTCTTAAATCTTTCTTTATTCACTTTGTTCTCAAGGTATTTGGCGCAGGCTTCTTCATATGCGCTAATGCTATTTTCGATAAGTGATACCAAAATCTCATTTTGCTTTTCTTTTTGCTCTAAGCTTGCCTCGGTTTTGGATATCTCGTTTAGAAAATCTTCGATTGCTTTTTTGCTTGAGGATATATGTTGTCTGATTAATAGCTCTGTTTGTCCTTCAATTAAATTATATTGTTCTAAAGCAAAGCTATTTTGCTTAGACATTAAGTCATTATACTTTCCTACCAGTTCATTTTGTCGGACAACCAAATCATTTTGTAAGCTGGTTACTTCATTTTGCTTGGAAGCCAAGTCATTTTGTCGGGCGATTATATCGTTTTGGCGAGTAGCGAATTCGCTTTGTTTGGCCTCTAGTTCGTTTTGACGAGAGACTAGTTCATTATGCTTTGTAGTTAAATCGCTTTGGCGTTCGGCTAAATCTTCTTGCTTGCTAAGCATATCACTTTGTTGAGAAGCTAATTCACTTTGCTTGTTGACAACTTCATTATACTTTTCAAGCAAAGATACTCCCCTTTTAAATGCACGGCTTGCTATAGAGATGGCAGTTCCGGCTGCGATTAAACTTACAATGGCTAATAGTAAAGCAACCATTGTATAATTTGATGTAGATGCAATCAAATTAGACACAATATCCTCTCCTTTTTATTCCTTAATCTCCATATTTTATGAACGTTTTTATTTTATTTAAAGTTGCGCTTAAAAGCAAAAATAATTGAGCTTCTATAAAATCAAGCAGGTTATCAATTTATATTGTTTTTTTTAACTATTCTATCAAAATGAATGGTATACTGGTAAAATAAAGAAAAAATATGGTCGTTTTTAATGTTGATTCGCCTGAAATAATGAAAAGGGATAGGGAATACTAAAAAAATGGATGCTTGATTTTTGAGATGAGTCCTATATAATTTACTTGTTTTAAAGTAAAGTATTGTCGTGAACACAGGTCGAGAAAATGAAGTTCTTTGCGTAACAAAGCGCAATGAAACGTGAAAGGAGATTAGGCGAAGATGGGTGGCTTATGGTTTACGGAAAAGCAAACGGAAAACTTTGGTATTACAATAAAAGTTAACAAAACTTTACATACAGAGCAAACTGAATTTCAAAAACTTGACATGGTGGAAACCCCCGAATTTGGCAACATGTTGTTTCTTGACGGCATGGTAATGACATCGCAAAAAGACGAATTCGTATACCATGAAATGATGGCGCATCCGGTTTTGAACACGCACCCGAATCCGGAAAACGTGCTTGTAGTCGGCGGCGGTGATGGGGGCGTTATCCGCGAAATCATGAAGCATGAGAAAGTAAAGAAAGCGACACTTGTTGAAATTGATGGCAAAGTGATTGAGTATTCCAAAAAATACCTGCCTGAAATCGCGGGCGAACTTGATAATCCGCGCGTTGAAGTGAAAGTGGACGATGGCTTCATGCATATTGTTAAAAGCAAAAACATGTATGATGTCATTATGGTTGATTCCACGGAGCCAGTAGGGCCCGCTGTTCCGTTGTTCGAGCGCGGTTTCTATCAAGGTATTTACGAGGCGTTGAAAGAAGATGGCATGTTTGTCGCGCAGACAGACAACCCGTGGTTCAAGGCGGATTTAATTCGTAAAGTAAACAAAGATATTAAAGAAATTTTCCCGATTACGAAAGCGTACCATGCGAATATTCCAACGTACCCGAGCGGCATATGGATTTTCCAGATCGGTTCCAAAAAATATGATCCGGAAGCGGTGGATATAAACAGTATTCCGGAACGTGAAACGAAATACTATACACCTCGCCTCCACCATGCGGCATTTGTGCTGCCGAAGTTTGTGGAAGATCTAGTGAAGTAAGGGGGGGATTCTTGTGCATTTCTTTAACCCGTCTTACAGTGGACATGCGTTTTTTGAAGCCCAGAGTACATATGAAGATGCTAGGGCGGTTATCTATGGTATGCCGATGGACTGGACGACCAGTTTCCGTCCAGGTTCCCGTTTCGGTCCGACCCGCATCCGCGAAGTGTCGATTAATTTGGAGGATTACAGTCCATATGCGGATCGTGAACTTGGCGAAGTAGCGTATTTTGACGCCGGCGATATTCCGCTTCCGTTCGGCAGCGCACAGCGCAGCCTTCAGGTGATTGAAGAATATGTACGCAAGGTTGTAGCGGATGGCAAGTTTCCGATCGGCCTTGGCGGTGAACATCTTGTAAGCCTTGCACCGATTAAAGTGATGGCTGAGAAGTACCCTGACCTTGTCCTTATCCACATTGATGCGCACACAGACTTGCGTGAAGAAATGGAAGGGGAGGCGCTATCTCACTCGGCGGTTATTCGCCGCGCGCTCGACTATGTAAAACCGGAAAACGTATACCAGTTCGGAATTCGTTCCGGTTTGAAAGAAGAGTTTGAGTTTGCCAAAAAGCATCTGCATCTGTATAAGTTCAAAGTGATTGAACCGCTGAAAGAATGCCTCGAAGAGTTGAAAGACCGTCCAGTGTACGTAACATACGACATTGATGCGATTGACCCGGCCTACGCTCCAGGAACGGGTACAGCCGAACCAGGCGGTATCACGGCTGCGGAGGCGATTGAATCGATTTATTTGTTGTCGCAACTGAATGTGGTCGGCTTTGACCTTGTAGAAGTCGCGCCGGTGCTTGACCAGTCCGAAAGAACGCAGATTTTGGCTTCCAAAATGATTCGCGAAGTGATTTTGACAATGGTGAAGTAAGAAATTTAAACATAAATAAAAAAGATGCGGTCAAATTGCTGGCCGCATCTTTTTAGGTATAGGAAAGCATAATGTTGCTAATGTCGCTTTACTTTCTCTCCATGATTAGCGGCGGAAAAAGGACGAACAGACAATGCTCGCGCATTTTTCTTATGATAAAATATAAAAAATAGATATGATAAGAATCAGTATTTTCGATAATTTGTCGATTGACTTGGGCATTATTCTTACAGATAGGTCAGGAATTTTTCTCATTTGTTTTGTTCGATGAAACGTCGTAGAATAAGGTGATAAGTAACGATGGATATCAGGTGATACATGTGGCCCCTGTACAGGAGATCAAAATTGAACTTACGAGCGCTTTTTCTATGAACATGTCGCCGCCCGATATGTCTCAATTCGTCTATTCAGGTCAATTGTATTTTGTGAATGGGGCCTGGTACATAAAATATGTTGAGCAGGAAGAAGATGGGCAGACGTATACTACGCTTAAAGTGAAAGAAGACGAAATCATGGTCATTCGCAACGGGCTGGTTACCATGCGTCATTCTTACCGCCCCGGAATAAGAACGAGCGGTTCGTATGCCGGCCCTGGGGGTATGATGTGGATGGATACAGCAACGAAAGAAATGCAAGTATGTTATGACGAAGAAGGGGATTTATCCGCTGTTGTCTGGACATATGATTTGTATTTAAATGAGCAAAAAGTCGGGCGTTATAGGATAAGCTGTCGCCTTATGCGTATATGATAAATTGTGAACTGTTCGCCAATAAATTGGCTGAGTTTCTCGTCATCGGATGGTCTGCCGTCCTGCCCTCCTCGAAGGCTCATTCCAAGCCTCATAATCGTGTTCCTAAAAAGAGTGATTATGTTATCAACTTGCAAAATTGTGTTTAAGCAATAAGTTACACGTATATCTAAGGAGGATTATTGTGAGTATAGTTGAGCAAACGAAAAATAAAATCATTGATCAGATTAAGCAAGCGGTTGTTGCAGCCGGCATTGCAGAAGCGGAGAAAATTCCAGATTTTGTTTTGGAATTGCCGAAAGACAAGCAGCACGGCGACTACGCGACCAATGTGGCGATGCAACTGACGCGCATTGCGCGGAGAAACCCGCGCCAGATTGCGGAAGAAATCGTAGCGCAGTTCGATAAACAGGCGGCCAGCATTTCCAGAATTGAAATTGCGGGGCCAGGCTTTATTAATTTCTTTATGGATAATAGCTATTTGACCGGCGTGATTGGCCAGATTATTGAAGCAGGAGACAATTATGGCCGCACGAATGCCGGTAAAGGCAAGAAAGTGCAGGTCGAGTTTGTGAGCGCGAATCCGACCGGCAGCCTGCATCTGGGACACGCCCGTGGCGCGGCGTTTGGCGATGCGCTATGCAATGTGCTTGAGATGGCGGGTTACAATGTGTCGCGCGAATATTACATTAATGATGCTGGCAACCAGATTGCTAATTTAGCGCGTTCGCTTGAGGCGCGTTACTTCCAAGCGCTTGGCATGGATGCGGAAATGCCGGAAGACGGCTATTACGGTCAGGATATTATTGAATTTGGGAAAGAGCTTGCGGAAAAGGACGGCGACAAATATGCCAGAATGTCCCCGGAAGAGCGCTTTGCGTTTTTCCGCAACTGGGGCCGCGACAAAGAATTGGAAAAGATTAAAAAAGACCTTGCTGATTTTCGTGTGAAATTCGATGAATGGTTCAGTGAGACTTCACTGTATGAGAGCGGTGCAGTCGAAAAGATCGTGGAGATGCTTCGTGAAAAGGGATACGTATACGAAAAAGACGGGGCGGTCTGGTTGCGTTCAACTGCGTTTGGTGATGACAAAGATCGCGTGCTTATTAAGCAGGACGGCACGTACACATATTTGACGCCGGACATTGCATACCACGAAAATAAGTTCCAGCGCGGTTTTGATCAGCTGATTAATATTTGGGGTGCTGACCACCACGGTTATATTCCACGGATGAAAGCAGCCATGCAGTGCTTGGGTTACGATCCGGAGCGGCTTGTCGTATTGATCAACCAAATGGTAAGTCTCTATCAGGGCGGCGAAAAAGTAAAGATGTCTAAGCGTACTGGTAAAGCAGTCACAATGCGCGACTTGATGGAAGAAGTAGGAACGGACGCGACCCGGTATTTCTTTACGATGCGTAGCCAGGATGCTCACCTCGATTTTGATATGGATTTGGCCGTATCAAAATCGAACGAAAACCCAGTATTCTATGTACAGTATGCTCACGCTCGCATTTGCAGCATTTTCCGCCAGGCGGATGAGCAGGGAATTACGCTCGATACGACAAAAGCTGACTTTAACCGCATGACCGGCGAGAAAGAGATTGATTTGCTGAAGCATTTGGGCGAATTTCCGGAAGAAGTGGCCGGAGCCGCAGAAATGCTTGCACCGCATCGTGTTGTGCGCTATGCGCATGATTTGGCGTCTCTGTTGCACAGTTTCTACAACGCGGAACGCGTGATTACAGACGATGAAGGACTAACGCACGCGCGTCTCGCGCTGATGAAAGCAGTAAAAATTACGCTCGTCAATGCCCTGCGCTTAATCGGTGTCTCCGCACCGGAAAGAATGTAAGTTATTCCAGAAAAACAGGTAGAAACATTTGTCTGCATTTCTTCTACAAAGAGGTAACGCTTTTACCGCAAAATGATGTAACAAATGGAAGGAGTGAGGACTTTATCGTTCTACCTGTTTTTATTTTGGTATAGGAAAGCATATGTCACAAGCGTTGATTAACTAATCATTTCCTTTCGATATACGCTGGATTATTTCTTTGTTCTATGCATAAAAATTCAAAAATACTTATTCTCACTTCAGCCGGCAAAAGGTTTCGTTTCCACAAACGAGTAAAGTGTAAAAAGGAAGCTGCTCTAGTCCGCAGGATTATTTCCAATAAAAGCAAGGTTATGACCTATTTTTAGGGGTAGAAGTAGCATCTATTGATTTTGGGGCCATCTCCTTAGTAAAACGCTAATTTACCACGCTAGTCCTCGTTAGTAGCTTCTGTCGGCCTTAACGTGGTAAATCTGCGTTTTGCTGGTGCTATTTCTTTTTCACGCATGGCCCCAAAATGGACGAATGCTACCTCTACCCCTTTTACACGTATCTCGGTTGCGCTTTATGCAAATGTATCAAGTCACATACTAAACATTTGAAAGCAGAACAGGAATTTTTGTTTAGGTACTCCAACACCGTGTAAACACAATATATTGACCTCTTACTACTTCATGGCAATCATTCCTTTCTTGTTTATGCGTCTGCATCCCGACTGCATTTATCAACGCATTTTCCCTCCCAATAAAAAAGCCGCATCCAAAGGGAAGCGGCTATTTGATTTATTCGGTTGTCCTTAGTTTATCATGCTGTAATCTAGACAAGTAAAAAGTGTCGGAAGTGTCGGTTTTTAACACTCGTCGCGAGAAAGTTTTTTTGACTACAATAAATACATGAGTAAAAGTTGTAGTACCTATTTATCAAGGTGAACATTCGAATCAAAATATAATACTAATACTCATTGGTTATACTATGTAAATCGGAAATTCTAGAAATAAAGGAATCCTTCTTATCTTTAGAAAATAATATATGAACGTATAAACCATCCATATCCCTAACTAGTATATAATCGAGCTTTTTTAATAATATAATTGTTTCTGATAAACAAGATTGATTCGTGGGATAGAACTTTGCTAAATCAAAGGATACTTCTTCTTTTGGTGAGTATAACCAAATATCGTACTCATATTCTCCTTTCCAAGTATATTGAAGAAATTCCCAGAGTCTTTCTTTAGGAATCCTATATTGAAGAGTATGAATATGACCATAAGGTTCAATAGAATTTACGTGGTTCAGCAAGTCAAAATGAGATAAATCCTCACGTATTGTAACCATATCCTTATCTAGGCAAGAAATTACAAAAATATAGCTGTTTTCATTAAAAATCCTTTCCATAATAGTTACTAGTTTATTTATAGTTTTTTCATCCGATACTAGGTTACCTTGCTTATACCCAAAATCAATAGTAAGTACTTGTTGATCCTGAAAATTTGTAAAGTGACTAGGATAGTAAAAAATGGGTTGGTGTTCATTATTCATAATTTTTGATATGCCTCCTCTCCATGTAAACCGAAAATAGAATCCTATGATTCTACCATTTTTCCTATATTATTGATTTAAAAAGGCCATCCTGGAAAGGAAGGAATAGAAACTTTACCAAGATCGTTATGCGTGCTCATATTCGGTGCAATATGATAATGGAACCAGATTGATTTACCATCTGTTGGGTGATTCAAATATTTTGCATCCAAACGGAAAATTTGTTTTCCCTTATACGCAAGAGCAAAGACTGTATAATTATCTTCTGATTTATTTCTGTATGAACCAATAAAATCTAAACTATCATATTTTTTAATCAGTCCATCTCTCTTTAGCCCTCTAGAGAAGTTGGACACTAAGGGTGTATTTTGATTACACTTATAGTGACAGAGGG
>JAAROH010007701.1_pt1 | contig 49819 bp, 43 predicted proteins | sample 7248631 | NCBI WGS metagenome assembly JAAROH01 (sample SAMN09772309, study PRJNA484901) | compost metagenome | isolation source: Vermicomposting unit | place: India | reverse complement strand
GTGATCAAAAAACAGCTCCATGTCGCCTAAGGGGTCCCCTGTTTGTCTCTTAGGGTATGGAAATTACTGTAACGAAAAATGCTCATCTACAGTACGTAATACTTTACATCCCGACACTTGTTATGATGGCCTTCTGTTTACACAACTGCTTTCAGATTTTCAAATTCAACTTAGTCAACACTAAATCGATACCTTGTCATCGACACCTGCTCCTCGTCAGCCGGCAATACGATCGACGGAAATTGAGGATGATGAATCGCATCAGGCAACCCTTGTGTTTCAAGGCAGATGCCTAAGTATTTCCGCGACGGCACGCCGCCTAAATCCATCCCTTCCGGCAACTGGTTCGATGTGTACACGACCACGCCGGCTTCGTCCGTCTCCACCGTCAACATTCGTCCGCTCTCTTGGTCATAGAGTACAATTTCTTTGTCATGATGCCGGTCGAGCCAAAACGGATGGTCATAGCCCCCGCCAACGAGTTCGATTTGCGGATGCCCAGATTCAACCGCCTCCCGGATCGCCTTTCCGTGCCGCAAATCAAACGGTGTTCCGGCGACATCCAAGACGCGGCCTGTCGGAATCAGTTCTTCGTTTAGTTCGAGCACACGCGAGCTTTGGATCGTCAGCGTATGGTCCAAAATATCACGTTTGCCGTTGCCGCTTAAGTTAAAATACGTATGATTCGTCAAGTTGAGCAACGTCGTTTTGTCCGAACGGGCTCGGTACGTCACCGTCCATTCGTTGTCATTGTTCAGCCAGTACGCCACTTGCACTTCCAAAGTTCCCGGATACCCTTCCTCTCCGTCCGGGCTCGTGTACGAAAAAACGACGCCGACCGCATCATCGCGATGGATCGGTTCTGCCTGCCAAAGCACTCGGTGAAAGCCGTTCGAACCGCCGTGCAGATGGTTGTTGTTTTCGTTTTTCGCTAACCGATATGTAACGCCCTCAAGCTCAAAGCTTGCCCCTTGAATGCGCCCAGCCACGCGGCCGATGGCTGCACCAAAGTATGGCGTATTTTCGATATACGGCTTAAACCGGTCAAACCCAAGTACGACATTTTCGATGTTGCCGTTTCGGTCAGGAACGCATAGCCTCGTGACAACACATCCATAGTTCATCGCCGACAATTCTACGCCGTGATCATTGGTCAATGTAAACAAAAGCACTTCTTTTCCGTTATATCCAGCCCATTTCTCATATGTCAATTTCATGTTGCTTCCCCTTCCTTATAACCTTACGATGTTTCCTGTCTTCGTCGATGTTCGGCAAGCGTCGAGCGCCCGCGCTTGTTTGATCATACGCTCTGGCGAATACAACAGCGGTGTGCCTTCAAGAACAGCGCGCGAGAAGTGCTCGATTTGCAGCGCGTATTGATCGCCTGACACCGTTTCCTCGCACTCCCTTCCATCAGCCGTTACGATCGTAATCCGTCCCTCACCGCCATCGACATCCGGCCGATACGCCCGCGAGACAACGATTTTTCCCTTCGTGCCCACCACTTCGTATTCGTTCTGAAAGAGCATGTCAAAACTGCACGTGAACTGCGCAAGCACACCGTTTTCCATCCTCATCCAACCATTCGTCGTTACATCGACCGAACGGTGCGGATCAAAATGGGATTGAACAAATAATTCGATTGGTTCGGCACCAAGGATGTGTCTTGTCGAGTGCACGCAATAGCAGCCGACATCGAACAAGCTTCCCCCACCAAGCTCAGGGTTCATGCGGATATTCGTTTCCCGATCTTGCAAATAAAAAGAGAAATGGGCACGCATATACGTGACGTCACCGATCTCACCGGCAGCGAGAAGCTGTTTGACTCGCTCATGCTGCGGATGGAACTGGTACATGAACGCTTCCATAAATAAAACCCCGCGCTCTTCACACGCTCTGATCATTCGCTGGGCGTCCTCTTCGCATAAGGCAGCCGGTTTTTCGCAAAGCACATGTTTTTTCTTCTGTGCCGCTTTGATCGTCCATTCCGCGTGCAGGCTGTTCGGAAGCGGAATGTACACCGCGTCGACGTCCGGGTCATCAAGCAGCTGTCCGTAGCTGTCATACGCCTTTGGAATGCCGAGCGCCCGCGCCGCTTCGCTGGCTTTCCCGCTTTCACTGGCGATCGCCACGACTTCAGCGCGATCCGTCCGGCGAATGGCCGGAATCATCACGTCTTTGGCAATGGCCGCTGTACTCATAATACCAAAGCGAACTTTACTCCCCATGTTTCGTCTCTCCTTTCCATTTTCAAAGGGAGAGGCTGGCACCAAAACAAGCCAGCCCCTCATTCTCCAGACAAACAAACCGAAATATCGTAGAATCAACTTGCCTTACTTTTGCTTGAGATATCTGCCCAAACAGCGATAATCAAAATTAACCCTTTTACAATATATTGCCAAAATGTTTCAATGTTCATCATGCTCATACCGTTATCGATACTAGCCATGATCAGAGCGCCAATAATCGCCCCGACAATATTTCCTCTTCCTCCCATCAGGCTCGTACCGCCAATGACACAAGCAGCGATGGCATCGAGTTCATACATTTCCCCACCGCTTACTGTAGCTGCATTCAGCCGGCTTGTTAAAAGAATACCTGCTACAGCGGAAAGAGTTCCCATTAAAACAAAAACGGACAGCACGACTCTCTTAATGTTGATTCCGGATAATGCAGCCGCCTCAATATTCCCGCCGATCGCATAAATATATCGTCCAAATGGTGTCTTTACAGCGATGAAAACAAAGATCATCGCCAGTAAAATAACAATAAGCATGGGGATGGGAACACCATAGTAACGGTTTAGCATGTACACGAGAACAAAAATACACAGCGAATAGCCTAATATTTTTCCATAATCATTTGCCTTTGAATTAAGCGCCAAACCTAGCTCTTTTCGTTTTTTTCTATTTCTCTCTACGGAAACAAATAATAGAATGATGCTAACAATCGCTAAAATATAGCCGATTGCATAAGGAAGATAACTGTTTCCAATCGCTTCAAAACTATTATCTAACGGTGCTACGGTTTCACCATTGCTAATCCCGATTAAAATCCCCCGAAAAATTAACATTCCTCCCAAGGTGACAATAAAAGCAGGAACACCGCGATAAGCCACCCACCATCCTTGCCAGAGTCCAATCAACGCTCCGGCGGCAATCGCCACTAAAATGACACTGATGGTCCCCCAACCATGCCATACTTGCAAAATCGCCGCAATCCCTCCAGTCAGTCCAACAACCGAACCCACTGACAGATCAATGTGACCAGCTATAATAATCAGTGTCATTCCAATGGCTAAAGCAGAAATCACAGACATTTGCATAAATAAGTTAGACAAATTCCGGGACGAAACGAATTCCCAGTCAGTTAAGAAACCAAAAATCACAGCGATTAAAAATAGTGCGATAATCAGTGTATAAGAACGGAAGTCAAATTTCCATTGCACCTTCTGATCCGTTCGGTTTCCCAATGTAGTTGTAGGAAGTGGATTTTTCATCCTTTTTTCCTCCTGTTGCACAAGTCATAATTTTTTCTTGCGTTGCCTCATGTCGTTGAAATTCCCCGGTTATTCGTCCTTCTGACATGACTAAAATGCGGTCTGACATTCCCATGACTTCTGGCAGCTCAGATGAAATCAAAACAATTGCCACCCCCTGTCTAGCCAGCTCGTTAATGATTTTATAAATTTCGTATTTGGCTCCGACGTCGATTCCACGAGTGGGTTCATCCAAAATTAATATTTTAGGATTGCTCAAGAGCCACTTGCTCAACACGATTTTTTGCTGATTGCCTCCACTAAGCTGAGATACTTTCGCTTCTAAAGAAGGGGCTTTTAATTTCATTTTTCTCGTGATTTCTTCCGCCTGTTTGACCTCCAGCGCCCGATCAATCACATGCCGCCTTGCCACCTTTTTTAATGCAACAAGAGTAGTATTTTTAATAATATCCATCTCTAAAACAAGTCCATACTTTTTCCGATCTTCAGACACATACGCCATTCCACATTCAATCGCTTCCAAAGGCCGGTGAATATGAACTTGTTTGCCATCAATCCAAACAGTTCCTTCTTTCTTTCCGCGATAAGCGCCAAACAGGCTAGTAAACAGTTCTGTCCTTCCAGAGCCCATCAATCCGGAAATTCCTAAAATCTCGCCTCTCCGTAAGGAAAAAGAGACATCCCCGATGATTGTTCGTCCTGTCCTTTGATCTCTAACAGAATAGTTTTCTACTTTAAGCACTTCTGGTCCAATATCTCGAGGTTCATAAGGATATAACTCGTTCAGTTCCCGACCTACCATCTTTGCAATAATCCGTTCTTCCGTCAACTGATCAATAGAATCCGTACTAACGGTTTGTCCGTCACGTAAAACTGTTACTGTGTCAGCCAATTCCATAACTTCGTTTAGTTTATGGGAAATATAAATACAAGTAACTCCTTGGGCGCGAAGGTCTCGAAGAATTTGTTTTAACACTTCTACATCACTGTCCGTCAGTGCAGCTGTCGGCTCATCTAAAATAATGATCTTAGCGTCTTGGGCGAGTGCTTTGGCGATTTCTACTAACTGTTGCTTGCCTACCGTTAAATCTCGAATCTTTGTTTCCGGGTCAATATTCAACCCGATTTTTTGCAACCATTTTTGCGTCTCCGAGTACAACCGATTCCAGTCTATATATCTCCGTTGCATTAACTCATGACCAAGAAATAAATTCTCGGCAACGGTCATTTCGTCAACCAACGCCAATTCTTGATAAATAATAGCAATTCCCGCTGCCTGTGACTCTTTAATGGTTTTAAATCGAACTTCCTTTCCCTCAATATAAATCCTTCCCTCGTATGTCCCATATGGATAAACGCCGCTGAGAACTTTCATCAACGTCGATTTCCCAGCACCATTTTCTCCACAAAGGGCATGGATCTCTCCCTTACGAACGGAAAAAGTCACGTTGTCCAATGCCCGAACCCCCGGAAACTCTTTTGTAATTCCCTTCATTTCCAAAATATACGGTTGCATAGATCCCACCTACTAACAAAGAAAGTTAAATTGGTAAACTAAGTTTAGAAACGACGGACAGCATTCGCGCCTTTAAGCGAAGATGCTGTCCGCCCATCGATTCTAGCGAATTATGGACGCGGCGGGCGTTTATCTTCGGGCACATTTTTATAAACTTCATCATACGAGTGAAATCCGTCTTTAATAACGGTATCAATGACATTATCTTTATCCACCATGATTGGATCCAACTTGATAAATGGTACATCCACTTTTCCATTATTTATCGTTTCATCAGTTTGAATTTTCTCTCCTTTCGCCAGCTGTACAGCCACTTCCGCGGACTTTGTCGCGATGCTCTTAATCGGTTTGTACACCGTCATGGATTGAGTGCCTTCGACAATCCGCTGAACGGCAGCCAAGTCGGCGTCTTGACCAGAAATCGCCACTTTTCCGTCCAATCCTTGAGCTTTCAACGCTTGGATCGCCCCGCCTGCCGTGCTGTCATTTGATGCCACAATCGCATCAATTTGGTTTTTGTTGGCCGTCAATGCATTCTCAATAATTCTCATTGCTTCAGAAGCTTGCCAGTCTTTTGCCCATTGATCCCCGACAACCTTAATATCACCTTTATCGATTAGTGGTTGCAATACCTTCATTTGCCCTTCTCTAAACATTTTGGCATTATTGTCAGTCGGTGAACCTCCTAATAAAAAGTAGTTTCCTTTAGGAACTTTTTTCACCAAATATTCCGCTTGCATTTCGCCGACACGTACGTTGTCAAAAGACACATACGCATCGACATCTGCATTCATGATAAGCCGGTCGTAAGCAAGCACTTTGACCCCTTCTTTTTTAGCCTGTTGAATGACTGGTGATAAGGATTCCGTATTAACGGCTACAATGACTAAAACATCAATCCCTTGGGAAAGCATATTTTGAATTTGCGACAGTTGCTTCTCGCTATCCCCGTTTGCAGACTGAACTAAAACATCGGCCCCTAACTTCTTAGCCTCTTCAACAAAAATGTCACGGTCATGCTGCCATCTTTCAAGCGTCAGGTCGGATACCGAAAAACCAATTTTTATTTTTTTGTCTTGGCCCGCCTGATTTCCGCTGTTGTTTCCGCTTTCATTTTTGGCGACATCCTGCCCGCATCCGGACAACAACAGGAAGATAAGAGAAAGTAATAAGACAGGGCTTAAGAACTTTAAAACCTTCTTCATAGTAACCCCCCCTAATGGCTAGTAATTTTAAAACTTTTAAGTAAATTATAAAGCAATTATCTTTGTTTGTCTATAATACAAACAAATGATTTTGCTTTTTATTTTGTGAGAGAATATATTGAGGTAGAAACAGTAGTGATGATAGGTTTATGAGAACTGTCTAAAAACAAAGTGGTTATCTAAAGACTAATCTCTATGATATCCATTGTACTACTTGTCTCGCAGAAGATACTCTATACGTCCCGAAAGAAGTATTGAAGTGTATGAAGTATGCCACATAAACTGAGAAATAGTATCTCAAATAATTTTGCTTTTCTATCCATTCAACAACCCCTGAAAAAGAGCACCTTTCCTGTAGGTGCAAATAGCCATATCGGAAAAGGTGCCCCTATGAATATCCATAAACTTACCCTTGAATTGGCTGTATCGTTTGATCATGAAAGGAGCAGGACATGATCCTTCAATTAGGATGGCGGGCGATACTGGAGCAGGTTGCTTCACCGCCTTGTTTCTCAAATTGAGAAACCTTGTGGTATCCACTTCTCGTTTCACGTCATCGGACGTCAGCTAGGGACAACCGCTGTTTTTCACCAGCCTTCTATATTAAGTTGAAATTTTGTTCTACATCCCGCTGATTCCTCTCATATCGACTTGTACTTAGATGAAACCCGCAACGAAAAATTCGGAAATTCTTTTTATAGAAATGAAAGCCACCGCTCACAAACGAAAAATTTTCGCATAACGGGATTAGACCATCGTAAAGAATCAACAGCAGTGTGAACACTATTTTTATGTCTAAGCAGCAAGAAAACTCACTGATACTCCTTATGAATGATTTTATTCAGCAATGGAATCCATTCCCCGTGCTTCCATGCTACAATCAATCCGATTGCGACCAACCCAAGCGTCCCCGAGAAGTAAAACGCGAATTGGATACGGATCGACTCATTCAGTATTCCGGCCAGATACGGACCGCCAAACATGCCAATAGCATAAATGGCCTGATATGTTCCCATGGCGGTTGCTTTCTTGGCCTCATCAACAGACTCAATCGCCATTCCTAATAACAACGGAAACAACAGCCCAAGGAAAAAGCCGTTGCCAGCTTGAACAACATAGAAAGAAATGCTTCCACTAACGGCTGGAATCATGAACGTAAACAGCGCTGTTCCAGAAAACGCCATAAGAAGCGAGCCCCACTTGCCCCATCGCGGAACGAGCGTTTTTCCAATAAAAAAAGTCGCCAAGGCATGCGGAATCATAAAGCAAAACGTTAACATACTTAAATCTCCTTCTTTTAGACCGATCTTCAACGCATAGGCCGGGGTAAAGCCAAACATCGTCGTAAAAATGATCCCATGAGCCAATACCGATAAAGTAGAAACTTTCCATAGCTGTGGTTCCTTGATCACAAGAAGAAGATGTTTCAGTTGAATCGTTTGTCTTCGTTCGTCGTCTCGCTTCGGCTCGCTAACCCATATAGAAAGAAAGGCGCCCGTCGCACCAAGAACCCCGCCAGCCCAAAACGGAGCGTGCCATCCCCATTGATCCACCATATATCCGCTAACCGTCATGCCGGTCAGTTGCGCCAAAACGACAATCAGCGAAATTTGACTCATCGCCCGATGAGTTTCTTTGGAGTGGAAGTAGCAAGAATACAGCACGGTAAAAGCTACCCATGTTGCCGCGGCAATTCCGGCCAGCGCCCTTGATGTAAGCGCCCATCCTAAACTGTCGGTGAGGGCAAACAAAAAGCCACTCCCCATGGCGAAGACCATCCCTAAAATGACAAACGTTTTTCTTCTTTGTGCTAGGTCGGATACAATCCCAATAGGCAGGCGGCACAACAACTGCATAAGGCCGTAACTGCCTAATACAAGCCCGATAAACGAGTATGTGCCCCCTATCTCTTCAATATAGGGAGATAAGATCGGCATATAAATAAAAAGGGACAGCCAAAAGAAAAACGAGGCGGTAAGAAAAAGGACACGATCCTTGTACCACGGGCCACGATGCACTTCCACTCCCCCCTTGGTCTGTTTGCGGACCGCTATTGTGAAAATGAAGGCAACAAAGCTTCTTTCGCTTTCCCTGCCGAACCAAATTCGCGAATTTTTTGTCTTACGGTCTGTTTTACTTCTTCCCTTCCCGCTCCAAGGTATTTTCTTGGATCGTACAGACTGTCATTCTCATTGAATAAGCGGCGAATTCCTCGGGTAAAAGCCAATTGGTTTTCCGTGTTGACGTTAATTTTCGCTGTTCCTAACGAAATGGCTCTGCGGATATCATCCAAGGGAATTCCTGTTCCCCCATGCAATACAAGAGGCACGCCGGTTAAGCGTTGGATTTGTTCCATTTGCGCAAATCCTAATTTCGGTTTCCCTTTATACGGGCCGTGAACCGAACCTAGCGCCGGTGCCAGACAGTCGACCCCCGTTTCTTTAACGAGCCGCTCACATTCTTCCGGAATGGCGTACATTGCTTCCGCCTCATCGACCACTACGTCATCCTCTTGCCCTCCGATTCTTCCAACCTCGGCTTCAACGGAGACACCAAAGGACCTTGCTGCCTCAACGACTTTTTTTGTCATCGAAATATTTTCTTCTAAAGGGAAATGGGATGCATCGATCATCACCGATGTAAACCCGGCTTCCATCGCCTCAAGGCATTGCTCATAGGAGGAGCCGTGGTCTAAATGGAGAGCGACAGGCACAGTAATGCCGTATTCTTTCACGAGTTCTTTGACCATGGCTGCTGCCGTTCGCAGCCCGCCAAGATGTCCGATATATCCCGGGCTCACGGCCAAAATGACAGGTGCCTCTTCTTCCTCGGCCCCTAGGAGAATGGCTTGGGCAAATTCCAAGTTGTTCACGTTAAAATGCCCGACAGCATAGTTTCCTCGTAATGCGCATTGCAACATGTTCTTCATTGAGACAAGCGGCATTTTGATTCCCCCTTCTGTTCACACATACGAGAAAAGCATCAAGCGCCATAAGGCGCCTGATCCTTTTCCACCACTCTTACCAGCGAGCAGTGAGCATTTTCTTACGCGTATAAAACTCCACACCGTCCATGCCGTTGGCGTGAAGGTCGCCGTAGAACGAATTCTTCCACCCAGAGAACGGGAAGAAGGCCATCGGTGCTGGAACGCCTAAGTTGACCCCTAACATCCCGGCATCGATTTCATCTCGGAACTTACGAACATTTCCTCCATCTCTTGTGTAAAGGCATGCCCCGTTGGCGAATGGAGATTTGTTGGCGACTTCAATGGCTTCATCTAATGTATTAACACGCACAATCGAAAGAACAGGGGCGAAAATTTCATCTTTCCAAATTGTCATGTTGGTGGTGACCCGGTCAAAGATCGTCGGACCGATAAAGTATCCATTGTCCTGAACCGCGGCATCCTTCCGCCCGTCGCGCACTAAAATGGCTCCTTCTTTTTCTCCGAGTTCAATATATTTGACCGTCCGTTGTTTATGAGCTTCGCGAATGACGGGGCCTAAAAAGACGCTCTCCTCTAACCCGTTGCCTATCTTAATTTCACTCGCGGCCGCCACTAGCTTCTCAACTAATTCATCAGCAATATCCCCAACCGCGACAACGACCGACGCCGCCATGCACCGTTCTCCAGCCGAGCCGAACGCCGCGTTAATAATTTCACGAACAGCCAGTTTCAAGTCCGCATCCGGCATGACGATGGAATGGTTTTTGGCCCCCGTCAGCGCCTGAACGCGTTTGCCGTGAGCCGCTGCCGTTTTATACACATACTCGCCGACTGGTTGAGAACCGACAAACGAGATTGCTTTCACATCTGGATGTTCCAAAAGTCCGTTCACGACATCATGCGCCCCATGAACGATGTTGAGCACTCCGTCCGGAAGCCCTGCTTCTTTAAAGAGTTCAGCCAAGCGATTGGCCAACATCGGCGTGCGTTCGGACGGTTTTAAGACGAACGTGTTTCCGCAGGCAATCGCCAGCGGGAACATCCAGCAAGGAACCATCATTGGGAAGTTAAACGGCGTGATGCCCCCAACGACACCAATCGGATAACGATACATTCCTGATTCAATGCCAGTCGCAATGTCAGGAAGCTGTCTTCCCATCATGAGTGTCGGCGCACCTGCGGCAAATTCCACGCATTCAATTCCACGCTGCACCTCCCCGTAGGCTTCGTTGTAGCTTTTTCCGTTTTCTAATGTCACTAACCGGGCCAGTTCTTCCCAATGTTCAACAAGCAACTGCTGGTATTTGAATAAAATCCGCGCCCGGCGCGGCACCGGCGTTTTGCGCCATGTTTTGAACGCCTCTTTCGCTGCCGCAACCGCATAATCCAAATCCTCACGGTTCGAAATCGGGACGTAAGCGAGCACTTCGCCCGTCGCCGGGTTTGGAACCGCTTCTGTCTTCGCAGAACGAGATTCCACCCATTGCCCACCAATATAGTTTTTTAAGGTTTGCACTCCCGTTGTCATCGTCATGTTCGTTGATCCCCTTTCATTATGACTTCGCAGTGGCCGAGCTGCTTTTATGTTGTTGAATGAACTGTTCAATTTGGTCCAACGTTGGCATCGCATCAGAGCAACTATGGCTCGAGATGACAATCGAAGCGGCAGCTGCACCATATTCCATCGCCTTTGGAATCGTCCATCCATTCATTAATCCATAGATAAACCCAGCAGCGTAAGAATCGCCCGCTCCAAACGTTTTGACAATATTCGCCGGGAAAATCGTGCCGATAAATGTTTCTCCTGTTTTCGTATAGGCGATCGACCCGTCTTTGCCATGCTTAATGACAACGATTTTCGTGTTGTAATCAAACCATTTTCGCGCTGTTTGTTCATCATCGCTCCGCTGGCCGTCAAACTGCTCCATCATGTCAAATTCTTCTCTCGTGCCGATGATCACGTCGCATTTTTCCGCGGCTAAGTTGTAATAGATTGCCGTTTCCTCTTTGGATTGCCATGTATACGGGCGATAATCCAAATCGAAAAAGACAACGACCGCATGACGTCTTGCATACTCCAACGCTAAAAACACCGCTTCTCTTGACGGGCTTTTCGCCAAAGCCGTCCCGGAAATCAGCAGACATTTTGCCTGCCGAATATAGTCTTCATGAATGTCGTTCGGTTCCAGTTTCAAATCAGCGACATTATCGCGATACATGAGGATGCTGCAGTCGGTCGGGCTCTTGATTTCGGTAAACGCCAAGCCCGTCACACTGCCGGACTTGTCGGTAATGACATGGGATGTATCAATGCCATTGTTTTTTAAGTACCGAACAATAAATCGGCCCATTTGGTCGTCGGCCACTCGGCCGATAAACCCTGTTTTCATGCCAAGCCGGGCCATGCCGATGGCAATATTCGCCGGAGATCCGCCGACATATTTGGTAAACGTCATCGTTTCTTCCATCGGCCGATGGATCTCATTGGCGTTTAAATCGATGCATAGCCGTCCGACAGCGATAAAGTCCAACGGTTTTTGCTGGTCAAGTGGTAGTAAATTCATCGAACCGCCTCTTTCCTGTCATCTTTTTGGATCGTTTCTACTTCTGTTTGGCCGCAAACTTGCTTTCCATCACCCACTCATGGTCCGGGTCATTATGGAACTTCCACGTCCGTACGGGTCCGGCCATGACGTTTAAGTAATACCCCTCATAACCTGGGGGAGCGGAAACCGGGTGATAACCTTTCGGCACTAAGACAACATCTCCGTTTTTCACGACCATCGTTTCATCAATCGAACGGTCATCGGTGTAGACCCGTTGCACCATAAAACCGTGGTCCGGATAGATTCGATGATAATACGTTTCTTCTAAATAGGATTCATACGGCAAATTGTTCTGGTCATGTTTATGCGGTGGGTAACTCGACCAGTTTCCTTCCGGCGTAAATACCTCAACGACAAGCAAGCTGTCAGCCGGTTTAGACTCCGGAAGAATGTTATGCACCCGCCGCTCAATGTTTCCCGCCCCGCGTATTTCAACTCCTACTTCGCTTGGCGGAATCAAACGGGCTGGATACGTTCCTTTCCCTGGCGCTAAACAAACGGCCAACTCCAAATCAGTCACTGCTTGCACTTCATAACGATCATTGGACGGGACATAGACTGAGTATGGCGGAACTTTCTCAAAAACATCCATTCTCAGTCCAATATTTTCCCACCGTTCATGTCTCGTGTATATGTTGGCTTTCCCTTTGAGAAGGACAAGGCAAGCCTCCTGATCCTTCGTCTCTTTTCGCAATGTTTGTCCTTTTACCAACACATACACTTCAAACCCGACGTACTCCCACCCCACTGATTCCGGTGTTACGCGGACGACGTTCCCTTCTTCATTCGGCGAATGGCTGGAAATAATGAATCGGCTCATGGTTTTCTCCCCCCTTTATCGTTGACGTGCGGCTAATAGGGTTTGAATATGATGGTCGATATACTCTTTGGCCATTTTCGCATACGTATATGGACGGGCAACGTCCGGGTCTTGTTCTGCTTCGACGATGATCCAACCGTCATAGTTCATCTCCATCAGCTTGGAAAAAATCGGGACAAAATCAATACACCCATCCCCAGGAACGGTAAACATTCCGCGCAACACAGCACTGCGAAAGTCGAGCTGTTCCCGTTTCACCTGCTCCAGTATGTCGCGCCGTACATCTTTTAAATGAACGTATTGAATCCGATCCGCATATTTATGTAGCAGTTCAACTGGATCGTATCCGCCGTATAACGCATGCCCTGTATCATACAAAAGATGGACAAGGTTCGGATCTGTCAACTGCATTAGGCGATCAATCTCGTCAGCCGTTTCGACAACCGTTCCCGCGTGAAAGTGGTAAACGAGCTTCATCCCCAGCTCCTGGCATATATGTGCGGCACGATGCAATCCGTCGACAAGGCATTCCCATTCGGAATCCGTGAGCCGTTGAATCGTTTTTTCTTCTGGCGCCCGGCGTGGATCCCAATGCATCGATCCCCCCATTTCGCAGACGATCGCATACTTGCATCCCATATCGCGCAAATATTCCGCCCAAGACCGGAACGTCTCGAGTTCCTCTTCAAGACGAGAACGGTCTGAAAAGAGCACGCCGGTGAATTTGCTGGCGAGCTCGATGCCATATTGGTTCAGTTTTGCCCTCAATGACGGGGGATCTTGGGAGAACAGGCGCCCCATTTCCGTTGCAACATACCCAAGCTCCGCCATTTCGGATAAGACTTGATCTTGGGTATAGTGATCACCCAGTCCCGGAATATCATCATTGACCCAGCTGATCGGGGCAATGCCGATACGAAAAGGATTAACCGTTTTTTCCATCTCTCTCACTCCAGTTGTTCAATATTTTCTTGCCCTTTGCAATTGTTGTTCTTTCCGTTTGTATGCCTCCGCAATTTTTGGGTTCCGGGACACTTCCGCCACCCCGACATGCCACCATGACTCATAACCATGGGTCATCGTTTTTGGAAGCACTTTAATATCAATCAATGTCGACACCGATTGTTGTTTGGCATCTTCGAGTGCTTCCTTTAACTGTTCGAGCGTGTGCACCTTGTACGTTTTCACCCCATAGCCAGCCGCACTTTGCGCGAAGTTAATCGGAATCAAGCTCCCGTCTAAGCGCCCGGTTTCCTCATTGCGATAGCGGAATTCTGTGGCGAAACTGCCCATTCCATGACCCATTTGCAAGTTGTTAATGCAGCCGAATCCACCATTATCAAATAGGAGAACATTAATTTTTTTCTTTTCCTGAATGCTCGTTACAAGCTCCGAGTGAAGCATTAAGTAGCTGCCATCGCCGACCATCGCATAGACTTCTTTATACGGCTCCGCCATTTTCACGCCAAGCGCACCAGCAATCTCATACCCCATGCACGAATAGCCGTACTCCATATGATACGTATTGGGCCGGTGCGCTACCCACATACGCTGCAAGTCCCCTGGCAGGCTGCCCGCTGCACCGATGATAATCGCGTCGTCGTCGATCCACTTGTTAATCGCGCCAATGACTTCCGTTTGCGTTAACGACGAGCCGAAAAACTCTGAGTATTCAGGCAACAACTCATCGAGATGGCCGGCCACTTCTGGCTGAAAGCCCGACTGACGGTAGCGGACGTGATGCAGCCGGTTCAGCTCTTCTTCCCACGCCTTTTTCGCGACATCTATTTCATTCGTATAGCCGGATCGATACCCGATGCGCTCCAACTCCTCGGTTAAGGCGAGAAGAGCGAGTTTCGCATCGGCCACGACGCGGACAGCATCCAATTTGCAAGCGTCAAAGGCCGAAACGTTAATTGTCAAAAATTCCACTTCAGGATGTTGGAAAAGCTGTTTTGAGCCTGTCGTAAAATCAGTGTAACGGGTACCAATTCCAATGACCAAATCGGCTTCCTTTGCGATCGTATTGGCGGCAAGATTGCCGGTAACGCCAATTCCCCCAAGATTATACCGATGGGTGCTTTCTATCGCGCTTTTGCCGGCTTGCGTTTCCCCATAAGGAATGTGGAATTTCTCGGCAAACTGTTTCAATTCTTCCGCCGCTTCCGAATAACGGACACCGCCGCCGCAAATGATGATCGGTTTTTTCTTTCTTCTGATTAACTCTACAGCGTCCTGAATGGCCGCTGTCGCAGGGATGCGGCGTTCAATACGATGAATACGTTTTTGGAAAAAGGATTCAGGAAAATCGTATGCCTCCGCTTGTACATCTTGCGGCAAAGCAATGGTAACCGCCCCGGTGTTGGCCGGATCGGTCAGCACCCGCATGGCCTGGATCATAGCCGGCATCAGCTGCTCAGGGCGGCTGATGCGATCCCAATATTTACTGACAGCACGAAACGCATCGTTTGTGGAAACTGTCAAATCATGCCAGTGCTCGATTTGTTGAAGCACCGGATCGGGCTGTCTTGTCGCGAACGTATCTCCCGGAAGCAATAGCACCGGAATGTGGTTCGCCGAAGCTGTCGCCGCTGCCGTCACCATATTCGCCGCCCCAGGGCCCACGGATGACGTGCATGCCATTATTTGCCTCCGGTGTTTTTGTTTGGCAAAGGCAATCGCTGCATGCGCCATTCCTTGTTCATTGCGCCCTTGGTACACTTCAAGCTCTCTAGGATCTTCCTCAAGCGCTTGGCCAAGGCCAAGCACATTGCCATGACCGAAAATCGTAAAAATCCCTTTGACAAACTTTTGCACCTTGCCATCAAACTCGACATACTGCTGATCTAAAAACTTGATTAACGCTTGGGCGGTCGTCAGACGGACCGTTTTCATGCGCTTTCCCCTCCGTAAATGTTTAAACAGTTTTGATCTCAAAATACGAGCGTAAAACCTTCTCTATTTTTTCTCTTCCTGTTTGAATCGTCGCTTCCGCCTCCCACTGCCAGTATTCTGGCCTAAATAACTCAATGGAAGCCATGTCATTGTAGCCAATGGATTGGAGGGTGCGTAAAATGCCATCTAAATCAATTGCCCCGTCCCCCGGCCACACTCGATGGTGATCGCGTAACGCTCCGACCGGCAAATCTTCACAATCATCAATATGAAAGACGAAAATGTCCATTGGATCGGCCGCCTGCAAGTCTTCGAGTCGGGAGTTCATGGCGTGAAAATGGAAGCAGTCCAGAACAAGGCCCACTTGACTGCTGTCCACCGATTTGACAATCTCATACGCTTGCGCGAACGTGTTGACGGAACAATTCGGGTATCCACAAAACTCGAGGGCAATTTTTACGCCGTACGGTTCGCTGAACTCGGCTAACTCCCGAAGCACGCGAACGGTTTCCGTTTTTATTTCCGACTTCGTATAATCACCGACATCAAACGTCGGAACCACAATCACCGTTTGGCAGCCAATTTGTTCGCCAATTTCGCACAAAAACTGCAGATCGCGACGGATTTGGCCGAATCCTTCCTCATCGCGGAACGTGATAAACTCCAGTGCATTGAAAGCATACGGTTTCAAACAATGAGAAGCAAAGAATTGTTTCAAGTCGTCAACTGTATAGGAAGCGAGAAATTCTTTCAACTTATCAAGCCGAATTTCAATGCCGTCATAACCATATTTTTCACATAGCTCTAAGTCATTCTTTAATGTAGAATTTTTTAACGTCGTCGCCTCATTAAATACGATTTTCATTATTCTCCTCCTATCCTACCATTTGCGATTTTTGCGAGAATCAATGAATACAGCTACGGTGATAATGACCCCCTTGAGAATTTGTTGCCAGTACGGAGAAACGTTTAGTAAGTCAAGGCCGTTATTCATTACACCGATAATGAGCGCACCGACAATCGTACCACCAATCGTCCCGATCCCACCGGCAAGGCTTGTTCCGCCAATGACCGCGGCAGCGATGGCATCGAGTTCATACATGACCCCGGCCGTCGGCTGCCCCGAGGAAATGCGCGAGGTCAAGATGAGTCCAGCCACCCCTGACAATAGCCCGGCATATGCGTAAACGAAAATCTTATATTTATCGACATTGACTCCGGCAATTATGGCCGCCTGTTCATTTCCGCCAATTGCATACACGTATTTGCCAAACTTCGTTTTATTTAATAGAATGTAGGAAATGCCCCCCACAAGCGCAAAAATGAGAATCGGAACCGGAATTCCTAGAATATCTCCTTGCCCAATCCATAAAAACGACGGCGACAAATTGCCGATTGGTCTTCCATCACTGAATAACAGTGCTGCACCTCTAGCTGCTGTCATCATCCCTAATGTCACAATAAAAGGAGCAATTTTCGCCTTCGAAATAATCGTCCCGTTGATGACTCCTGTAAAGAGTCCTAGTCCAAGACCAGTCAAAATCGGAACAGCAACCGGATACGTATCTGGGTGCGCAAAGCTAGCCGCAACGACAGAGACAAGAGCAATGACAGAACCGGATGACAAGTCAATGCCGGTTGTAATAATCACAATCGTGACACCAATCGCAACAATTCCAACAACAGACATTTGTCGAACAATATTTAATAAGTTGCCGGTTGTAAAAAATGTCGGTGAAAGAATGGACATCAAAATGACGAGTGCTATCAGAATCACCAACATGCCATATCGGTTTAAAAATCGATACAATTTGTCCTTGGACGTAGCCGTCGAAGAAATCCCTGCCTTCCCCTGTTTGTTCGTAACAGAAACTTGGCTTTCCATACCCATTCCCCCTGTTCTTTATCGCTTCGCCTCGATCAACTGGCCCGTTGCCAGCTGCATAATCTGCTCTTGGGTTGCTTCTTCCCTTGTCAGCTCTCCTGTTTTTCTTCCTTCATGCATAACGATAATCCGGTCGCTCAATCCCAATATTTCCGGCATTTCCGAAGAAACTACGACGATCGCTTTTCCCTTCTTGGCGAGATCAAAAATTAAATTGTAAATTTCCGCCTTCGCCCCTACATCAATTCCCCTCGTCGGTTCATCGAGAAACAAAATATCCGGATTGTGAAGCAGCCATCGGGCAATGAGCGCTTTTTGCTGATTTCCCCCGCTTAAATATTTGATCAATTGCTGCAAACTCGGCGTTTTAATCGCAAGCTGTTCGGCTAACCTTTGACAGTCTTCGCGGATTTTTCTTTGTTGCAAAAAACCCGCCTTCGTATACTGGTTGACCGTAACCGTGATCATGTTGTCCTCGACAGACAACGGTAAAAACAGCCCTGTCAGTTTTCGGTCTTCCGTCAACAGGCCCATCCCATATCGAATCGCGTCCCGTGCCGAGCGAATCGCAACCTTTTTTCCGTGAACATAAATGTCTCCCGCGTCCGGTTTGACAACGCCAAAAACGCTTTCTAATACTTCTGTTCTTCCAGACCCCATCAACCCAGCAAACCCGACTATTTCCCCTTTCCGCACTTCAAAGCTCACATCATGAAATTTCCCTTTTTTCGTCAACCCTTTGACCGACAACACCACTTCTCCGATCGGAATCTTTGGCTTATGGAAAATTTGATTCAATTCCCTTCCGACCATCATTTGAATGAGTTCATCCCTTGAAATTTGATGGCTCGGCTTCGTCCCGATGTACTTCCCGTCCCTCAGCACGGTCACCTCATCGGTGATTTGCTCGAGTTCATCCATCTTATGAGTAATATAAATAATGGATACACCCTCTTTTTTCAAAGAGCGAATGATGTGGAAAAGGTGATGAACCTCTTTCTCCGTAATGGCCGACGTCGGTTCATCCATAATGATCAGCTTCGAATTGTAAGAGATCGCTTTCGCAATTTCCACCATCTGCATATTGGCAATGCTCAACCCCCCCATTTTCGCATTGGGATCAATATCGATCTCAAGCTGTTCAAATAGTTGTCTCGTCTTTTGAATAAGTTCCTTCATTTTGACCCAACCTGCGAACGGATAACTCGGTTCTCTGCCGAGAAAAATATTTTCCGCCACCGTCATGTTCGGAACCGGGCTCAACTCTTGATGAATCATCGAAATGCCTTTATCGAGCGCTTGTTTAATCGTGAAGACTTTCAGCTCTTCCCCGTCGAACATGATCTTGCCTTGATCAGGTGTATAAATGCCGATCAGGATCTTCATTAAGGTAGACTTCCCCGCTCCATTTTCCCCCATCAGTGCATGTACAGTTCCTCTTTTTACTTTCAGCTGCACCCGATCCAAAGCCTTTACTCCAGGAAACTCTTTTGTAATATCGATCATTTCCAATACATAATTGTTGCTCATTCGCACCCCGCCTTTTCGCTATAGATTACCCCTTTTATCAGAGCGGATGGTTGCCCCGCGGCTTTATAACGTCGGCCGTTCTATGAGCTTAGGTAGGCTAGTTTCACAAAGGAAAAATGAATGTTAGGAAGGATGTCAGCAACGCGGCAGCATCCTTCCTTTTCTTTTCTCATTGCCACTTTTTGATGTACTCATCGACATTCTCTTTCGTAACCAGCTCATACGGAATCCAATTGTATTTCTCTACTTTTTCTCCTTTTGCCGCTTTAATAGCCGTCTCTAATCCAGCTTGTCCTTGACCTTTCGCGTTTTGATAGACGGTGACTTTTAATTTTCCTTGCTTAACATATTCAAGAGCATCCGGCGTCGCATCAACTCCTGCTACAACAACATCATTTAACTTTCCGGCAGCCTCCAGTGCCATAATCGCACCGATAGCCATTTCATCATTGTTAGAGACAACAGCATCAATTTTTTTGCCCGACTGCAACCAATTTTCCATCAGCGCCATTCCCTTTGCACGATCCCATTCTGCTGTTCCTTCTAGAACGACTTTCATCCCCGGATATTTTTTTATCACTTGCTTATTTCCTTCTGTCCGCTTGATTTGTGCTTCCTGACCCATTTGGCCATTGATAATGGCGATGTTTCCTTTGCCTCCTAAGATTTTTGCCACTTCTTCCATTTGCATGATGCCAGCTTTGATCGATTCAGAACCAACATAGGCTGTTGCCTTGTCTACCCCGTCAAAAATACGGTTTACAACCACGATTGGAACGTTCGCTTGATTCGCTTTTTCCACCATTTGCGGCGCCGAAACCGTATCGACAGGAATCAAGACAATGGCATCCACTTTTTGTTGAACAAAGTTTTCCACTTGAGACAATTGCTTGTTTGCGTCATTCATCGCATCAACGTAAATGACTTCCACATCTTTTTGCGTTTTGGCATATTCCTTCATTCCGTCTTGCAAGTAACTCAGCCATTTGTCATCAAAATCTGGAAGGGCCGCGCCGATGACCATTTTCCCTGATTTGTCCCCTGGTTGAGCTGTTTCTTGTTGCTTGTTACAAGCAAAAAGCAACGAAAAACTAAACAACAAGATCAACGAAACCCACTTCATTCGACCTTTCATCTTCCTTTTGCCCCCTTGTCCCCTTTGTTTCTTTCAAACTTCTCTATCCATAGCTGCCATGTTCATCTCTCGATGGAGAGCGAAACCGACCTATGGACGTTTTTTATGACAAACGAAGCCTAGAAGGCCGGTGATTTACTAGGGCAACAGCTTCTTGGAATCGCTCTCCAAGTAAAAAAACTTGTAGCTTCAGCCCTATTTTCACACGTTCACCCATCGATCAAGGCAAACAGCGGTTTTTCACCGGCCTTCTAGAATAGCCTCGCTGCCGTCAATTAACGTGTTTGCTCAGCTACATGTCCTTCGAGCCATACTGTTTTTCCGGTGTCAAACGATTCAGTCGCCGCAATGGCGATTTTTAAGTTCACTTTTCCATCAATTTCGGTTACTTTTGGCGTTTGCCGGTTTTGAATGCATTCGATAAAGTGGACAAGCTCTAAACGGTATGCATTATTGAAGCGCGTTTGGAAATCAGGGATGATTTCGTACGTGCTTCCTTTGGCATTCAACAATGTGACATTTTGGTTGCGCAAAGTGCCAATAAACAGCGAACCTTCTGTGCCGATGATCTCTGTACGAATATCGTGCCCGTATGGCGAGTTCCGGCTTGCTTCGATATCCCCAGCTGCGCCAGAGTCAAAATGGACATACGTAATTGCCTGATCCACATCTTTAAACTCTTTCATAAATGAATGCAACAGTACTCTTCCATGAGCGGAAACAGACGTAATTTCTGCCCCCATTAAGTAACGGGCAATATCATAGTCATGAATCGAAACGTCCAAAAATACGCGGCCGCTATGTTGAATAAACTCAGCCGGAGGTGAACCAGCATCTCTTGTAATCCCTTTAAAGTAGATTGGTTTGCCAATATCCCCCGCTTCAATTCTTCTCTTCGCCTCGGCATAAGCAGGATCAAACCGTCTCATAAAGCCGACTTGACAAATGACACCTGTCTCCTGAATCGTTTGAATGATGTCATCGGCTTCCTCTAAACTTTGAGTAAGCGGTTTCTCGACGAAGATCGCTTTGCCGTTTTTAGCTGCTTTTGCAATCATCTCTGCATGAGTGCTCGTCGGGGTTACGATCACGACGGCATCAATTGTTGGATCCTCGAATACATCATCCGGGTTCTTGGTCCAGTACTCGATCCCGTATTCACGTGCGAACTGCTCCGCTCTTTCTCCAAGGGGATCAACGACACTCACTAATTTCGCCCCGCTCACTTGATGAGTTGCCAAGTTTTTCGCATGGTGGTGTCCAAGGCGCCCTAATCCAAGAACTGCACAACGAACGGTCATGATCCACACACCTTTCTTTGCTTAATGTGATCGCTTTCTAAATCGTCGTATTTCATCAACGCGATTGCACTTGCACTGACGGTAGCACTTCAGAAATGCTTACCCATCCTCCAGTTTGCACCGACCGTTCCACCGCCTCAAGCACGGCTTGATTGCGAACGCCGTCTTCGAAGTTCGGCGAAGGGCTGTACCCGCCGGCAATGCCATTCATCATTTCCACCAACAAGTTAATAAATGTATGTTCATAGCCAATAATGTGCCCAGCCGGCCAATAAGCCGAGGCATACGGATGCTCCACCTCTGTGCAGTTGATCGTCCGAAATCCTTGCAGCCCGCGCTCGTCATCTTCCAAATACACTTGGAGGTTATTCATATTCTCCATATCCCAACGGATCGAGCCACGTTCTCCATTGATTTCAAAACGGTTGCCCGCCCGATTCCCCCTACTGAAACGACTGACTTCGAATACCCCTAAAGCCCCGTTTTCAAAACGGGCTAAAAAGGCGGAGGCATCGTCAACATCCACTTCTCCCCATGCGGTACTTTCAATCCGCCCTTTTAAATGGATATCCATATCCCCAAGCGGCCGTTTTTTAATAAACGTCTCCACCATGCCGACAACTTCGCGGAATTCCCCGACTAAGAAACGGGCTAGGTCGATAATATGCGCCCCAAGATCTCCGTGTGTGCCTGATCCAGATACTTCTTTTTTCAGGCGCCATATTAACGGGAAGTTCGGATCCATCAGCCAGTCTTGCAAAAACGTAGCACGAATGTGGTAAATTTTTCCCAGTCGCCCTTGTGCGATCAACTGCTTGGCAAACTGAACCGCCGGAGCAAAACGGTAATTGTGACAAATCATATGAACTACACCTGCTCGCTTGACAGCTTCCAACATTTCAAGCGATTGTTCCAATGTGAGAGCAAGCGGTTTCTCACAAATGATATGTTTTCCTGCTTTCGCTGCCGCGATTGCAATTTCCGCATGCGTATTGTTTGGGGTAACAATATCGATGACATCGATATCATCCCGTTCCATCAGACGGCGCCAATCTGTTTCATACGATGCCCATCCCATTTTTTTCGCCGCTTCTTTAACTCCTTGCTCATCCCGGCCCGCAATGGCTTGCAGAACTGGGATGACATCTGTGTCGAAGTAAAAGGGAAGATCGCGAAATGCATGGCTATGCGCTTTCCCCATAAACTTATAACCAACCATGCCAATCCGGATTTGTCTTTTCTCTCTCATTCTCTCACCCGCCTTTTTATTTTGACGGAGCTGTTTGGCGAAAGTGGATTATTTCCCCTGTTTTAGCACTTTCATAAATCGCCTCTAGCAATTGAATCGAGCGGAAGCCATCTTCAGCTGTCACCGGGGGCTTTGCGCTATGAACAATCGCATCAATAAACAGTCGATCTTCTTCCGCATATCCCCACTTTTCCTCAATGGTCAACTGATAAAAATCATGAATTTGCGCCGTCTGCTGCAACCCTGGAGCATACATCACTTTTTCAAGTTCTTGGGTAGCGACCGTGCAATACTTTCCATAAACCTCTAAACTCTCAAACGGAAAGCTCCATCCAGCATGAGCATACGTCACAAAATTGACGATTGTCCCTGAAGCAAACGTCATCATAATCGCGAATGTGTCTAATTCCTCTGTCGAAATGTTTTGTTTTGCTTCGCAGTAAACCGTTTGTACTTCACCAAATAAATAACGGCACAGATCCATCAAATGGAAAGGAGTTTCATACAAGAAGCCTCCCGTCACCTTCGGGTTTGCCGTCCAAGGAGGATTTAACAGTTCGCCGCGGTTCATTTTTACATGAGCCAAATAGGGGGTTACCTCCCCGGAATCAACCAATTCCTTGACTCTTTTATACACCGACGCATACCGGCGGTTCATTCCCAAGTTGTAAATCGCCTTTGATCGTTCAGCCGCTTGCCTGATTTGCTCTGCCCCCTCCAAAGAAGTCGCCATCGGTTTTTCTGAGAAGACATGCACATTGTTTTCCAGACATTTTAGTACCGGCTCAACATGCATCGTGTTTGGCGTCGTCACGTAAACAGCATCTACACCAAGATCAAATAATTCCTCGAGGCTTTTGACCGCTTTTGCTTCCCCGGCTTCCTTCGCCAATGAAGCGGCTCTTTCTTCCACAATATCCGCTACCCCAATAATTTGAACCCGCTCATCTTTCTTTAGGATCGACGTATGTACCTTGGCAATCCCTCCGGCTCCCAAAATCCCTACTTTCACCCGAGTCATTATTTTCTCCTCCTCATCTCCGTTGTAGCAAGGAAGCGCTTTCTAATACATCGAAACCAATGGTTATCATGTCCATTAATAATAGCGTAATCTAATCTCCATCGAATTTTTTGAGCAAGCGCTTTCCTTTTGTTTTTTATTTTACCCTCAACCTATTATTTTATCAAGTATTTTTTCTAAATTTATAGAATTTTTATTAAAAAATAAAAGAACAGCTACTTACAGCTGTTCTTCTCATTAAATTCAACGTTTTCTCCAGTAACATCTATTATTCCATAAAAACAATCTGCTCACATCCTTACGATTTCACTTTAGCGATATGACAGGCCGATTTCCTTACCACTAGATGAGGCGGCAAAATGATCCGCTGTTTCGTATGATTGGTCTCTTCAATTTGGGCAATTAGTAGGTCAACCGCTTGCCTTCCCATTTCTTCAATAGGTTGGGCGACTGTCGTCAACGGTGGGTCGATAATGGCCGATAAAATCGTATTATCAAATCCAACCACTGACAGATCATCGGGAATGCGGAGTCCCAACTCTTTGACCGCCTGATAAGTGCCAACGGCAAGAGAATCAAAACAGGCAAAAATCGCTGTCGGCCTTGGGGTCGACTGCAACAGCTCCATCGCCGCCCTTTTTCCATCAGCCATCGAATAGTCCGTATATACAATCCAAGATTCTTCGCATTTCAAGCCGTTCTCTTGAAGCACCTGCTGATAGGCCTGCAATCTGTATTTATCACTTGTGCGACTTAAATTCCCTAGCATGATCGCGATCTGTCGATGGCCTAGGGAAATAAGATGCGAGACGGCTTGATACCCTCCTAAAAAATCATCAACTCTCACTACGTTAATGGCTAGCTCTGGGATGTCTTGAGCAATAAAAACCAAAGGGAAATTCTCTTCCAACAACTCTTTGATCATTGTATAATTGTTCGTTGTAGTTCCGATGATGATGCCATCCACGCTTTTTTGGCGCAATAAAGAAAGATACATTTCCTCCGTCTCCGGATTGTTATCCGTATTGCACATCAGAACGTTAAATCCTTGTTCTCTCCCTCGATCTTCTACTTTCCTAGCGATTTCAGAAAAAAACGGGTTGGCCACGTCAGGGATGACAAGGCCAATGGTTCTTGTCCGCTTCCCCGTCAATGCCGAGGCGACCATACTCGGTTGATAATGTAGCTCTTCCATTACTCGAAGGACTCTTTTTCTCGTTCTTTCACTTATACGTCCCGTATTATTGAGCACTCTTGATACCGTTGAAATAGATACACCGGCTTTTTTCGCTACATCGTAGATTGTCACTTTCATCGTTTACCAATCTCTCCATTGATTATAGTTAACCTTGTTAAGTAAAGCGCTTGCCCTTTTAATGTTATTCTAATTCTTTTTCCACTTTCTTTCAATGCTTTTTTCGATTTCGTAATAAATGAAGCCCATATAAAAACCGGCCTGAATTGACCGATTTTAAGCAAAAATATCGTCGTTTCTCCTACCTCCCCCGAAACACCGGTTTCCGTTTTTCTAAAAAGGCGCGGACGCCTTCGCGGTGGTCTTCGGTTTGCCGCATGCGCTGTTGGGCGTCGGTTTCAAGCTCTAGGACGCGAAGCAAGTCCGCCTTTGTTTGCTCGGCGTACAGCTGTTTCGTGGCGATCATGGCTTGGAGCGGTTTTTCCTGCAAGGAGGCGATCCATTGTTCCGCTTGCTCCTCATGATCGACAACGAAATCGACGAGGCCAAGCTGCTGCGCTTCGTCGGCGCTCATCGGTTTTCCTTCCCAAATGATCTGTTTTGCTTTTGCCGTACCGACGCGCTGCGCCAAGAGGAAATGCCCACCGCCGTCAGGGACGAGGCCGATGCCGATAAAGTTCATGGCGAGGCGCGCTTCTTTTGTAGCGATCAGGTAATCGCTCGCCAACGCAAAGCTGAACCCAAGGCCAGCGGCGGGCCCATGAATGAGCGAAACGGTGATTTTCGGCATCGTATACAATCGCATGATCATCTCTTGGATCGTGTTCATCACCGTCTGAAATTGGCCCGGGTCATCGACGGAAAGCATCGTCTTAATGTCGCCGCCTGCCGAGAATCCTCTTCCCTTGCCGCGGATGACGACGATCGAAGCGTCACTTTCTTCGATTTGCCGCAATGCGCCGACAAGTTCTGTTAACATTTGTCCATCCATCGCATTGAGTGACTGCGGGCGGTTCAGTTCCAATATTGCTTTGTTTTGGTCAAATGTCAGTACGATCGTTTCCATCGCTCTCCCCCTCTGAATGATGATTCATTTATTCATTCTCTATAGAGGCTCTTAACTCCTTGCAGCTAACAAAAATATTGTGAAAACATCAGTGCTTGACATATTCATTGATTTGTAATAAGTTCTATCACGGCGTTACTTTATTACATCCGTTTGCCTATGAAGGGGTCGGTATAATGAGAAAGACGGGCTATCTGCGAAACGTGTCGTTTTATGTATTGGCGGGACTGATATTTTCTATGATGGTTTACAATGTCTTTTATAATCTCGGAAAATTCCCTATTTCCAGCTGGGACGAAGCGCGACATGGCGTCAATGCTTATGAAATGTTAAAACATGGAAATTTGATCGTCAACACATATCTTAGCCACCCTGATTACTGGAATTTAAAACCTCCCCTTAGTTATTGGGCTATTATGGTTGGTTATAAGTTGGTTGGGCTGAACGCTCTTGGTTTGCGACTGATGTCTGGCGTTTGCGCAATCTTCATGGCTATAGTCATTGTTTTATTTATGAAAAAACGATTTGGCCGCATGGCGGCTATCATATCATTGCTTGCCTTGTCGACTAGCACCCAATATCTTCTCAACCATTGCGCTCGCACAGGAGATGCAGATTCGCTCTTTGTATTTTTCTTTACGTTATCCATCATTTCTTTGCTGTCGGCCAGACGGCAGACGCAATGGTTGTATGCAGCTGGCCTTGCCTGTTCACTCGCTTTTTTAACGAAAAGTTGGCATGCAGGGAACATTTTGTTGATCATGGCTGTGTATTTCCTACTTACTCGACAATGGGAGTCATTTCATTGGCGCGCCTGGTGGAGGGCAGCCCTCAGTTTCGCAGTTCCTGTGCTCGCTTGGGTTCTTGCCCGCTACCACTATGATGGATGGCGGTTTTTGAAGCAAATGATCGCCTATGATTTGTTGTTACGCTCCTCCCGGCCTATTGAGGGTCATATTGGCGATGAAACCTATTACGGCATCATTCTTGTTCATTTTTTCTTTTGGTGGCTCGCACTCTTGATCGGCATCATGGTCATCAGCTATATACAAGACGTTCGTCTTTTAACCTTTGATCGAGCGAATCATCGTTTGAAAGCGGATGTGGTCGGGATTTTAGTATGGATTTGCGTCCCGCTTCTCATGTTTACCCTAGCTAAGACGAAAATCAGATGGTACATTCTCCCTGTTTACCCACCGCTTTGTATGCTGATTGGCATTTGCGCCAGTCAATTGTGGAGAAAAGGAACGTGGAGAGCACGTGGGTTGTTGCTTGCCGGTCTGTTGTTTGTCGCATCGTTTTACGAAATGAATATTCAAAATTATATCCATCATCCGAAACCAAATTGGGAACTGGCATTACTTCAGCGGACCGCCCAAATGCCTGTTCACGGGTACGAACTCTTTATGTACCATCCATTGCATTGGAAAGATCACTGGCCGCAAAATGCGGTCTTAACGGCAGAGCTGGCGAATGACCTTAAACCTCGGCATGGAGGGCTGAAAACGTTCTTGCATACGAATCGAAGCCTGCTTCTCGTGAAAAAAGCATGGTTTAGCAAACAGCTCGAGCATAAATACCACCTGTCTGTTCTCGCCTCGAACCGTTGGGGATATATTTTAGAGAAACAAGCATAAACAAGCAGCCTTGGGGTATCACTCTCTCCAAGGCTGCGCAACCATTCTTTCTATGCGAAAAGTGTTAGGAATAAAATTCCATTCCCTCTTCTTCTCATCTCGCTTCATTCTCGTTGAAAATAATCAACTTCAACTCCATCATTTCTTCGATCGCATAGCGAATTCCTTCGCGGCCGAACCCGCTTTCTTTCACGCCGCCGTACGGCATATGGTCGACGCGGAACGTTGGGATGTCGTTGATGAGCACGCCGCCGACGTGCAGTTGTTTCGCCGCTTTCCACGCGGTATGGACGTTATCGGTGTAAATGCCCGCCTGCAAACCGTAGCGCGAGTCGTTGACAAGCGCAATCGCTTCGTCGATCGAGCGGACGCGGTTGATCAAGACGATCGGGGCGAACACTTCTTGGCATGACACTTTCATTGTCGGTTGGGCATCGACAATGACCGTTGGAAGCAAAATGTTGCCGTCGCGCTCGCCGCCGAGGACGACATTCGCGCCGCCTTGTTTCGCCTCTTCAATCCAAGCAAGCGCGCGATCGACATCGTTTGGCGTGATTAACGCCGACACATCGGTGGCTGGATCGAGCGGGTCGCCTATTTTCAACTGTTTCGCGGCAGCGATGAATGTTTCAACGAACTCGTCATAGCGTTTTTCATGGACATAGATGCGCTGGAGCGAAATGCACACTTGCCCTTGGAACGTGAACGCGCCAAATACGCAGCGCGGGATGATGCGGTCAAGATCGACCTGCTCGTCAACGATGACGGCGGAGTTCGAGCCAAGCTCCAACGTCACCCGCTTTAAGCCTGCTTTGTTGCGGATCGCGATGCCCACTTCCGGGCTGCCGGTGAACGTGATCATGCTGATGCGGGGATCGGCGACGATTTGGTCGCCGACCGTGCGGCCGCTTCCGGTGACGACGTTGAGCGCCCCTTTCGGCAAGCCTGCGTTCTCGAACAGCTCGGCGATAAAGTAGGCCGACAGCGGCGTTTGGCTCGCTGGTTTCAACACCACGGTATTGCCTGAAGCGATAGCCGGACCAAGTTTATGGGCGACTAAGTTCATCGGGAAGTTAAACGGCGTGATCGCCCCAATGACGCCGATCGGCTCACGGACGGTGATGGCGATGCGGTTTTCCCCGCCCGGCGCCGCATCAAGCGGCAATGTTTCGCCATGGATGCGCTTCGCTTCTTCGGCGGCGAATGTATACGTCTGGATCGTGCGGGCGACTTCCCCTTTCGCTGTGGTGATCGGCTTGGCGGCTTCCAAGGCGATCAACTTCGCTGCTTCTTCTTGCCGCTCTTCCAGCTGTTCGACGACCCGCCCTAAAATAGCGGCCCGTTCATGCGCCGGCATGGCGGCCATCGTCTGCCGCGCCGCATACGCCGCAGCGATCGCCTCATCAACTTCTTGTTCGTTGGCCATCGGAATTTCGGCAATCGTCTCGCGTGAATACGGTGATTTCAGTTCGGTGTAAGACTTCGCTTCCCGCCATTCGCCGTTGATGTATAATTTCTTTTTCTGTACTGCTGTTTTCACTCATTTCACCCTTTCTATGTTTTCGGCATGCGTCCTTGGCTGATACGTTCCCTTTACCGATATCTGTCCGGCACGCCCTATTTACTTGTTTCATTCGCCACTGTGCTCGGAAATCCTTCATCTCTTCCAAAAAGACGGCAGCAACCAGCAGCAAAGATTTTCAAAGCCTCCCTCTTCCCTCTCGCGCCACCTAGCAAACAAGTGGATGCTGCTCCCATTATACATCTCTATCGCTGGTTTAGCCGCAAAAATGCTTGTGAATATGGTGAATTTCCCTTACACAAAGGTAAAGCCGAGCCCCATTACTCGCCTACAGGCATTAGTCAGTCTAATTGATGAATATGTCCGCCTGCGCAGCAATTCGATAAGCGTCTTTGCGACATAGACAAGCAGCGCCTTTGGTCAAAGGTTGTTTCTTAAGCTTTCTTTATCTATACATTTTCATTATATGCAACGAACCACTTTTCAAAGGGAGAATGAAGCAATGATCATCAAAAAACTCATCGACCTCTCCATGCCGATCACGGCCCAAACTCCGGTTTACCCCGGGGATCCGAAGCCGCACATCGAACCGGCGGCCACGTTCGCCGCTGACGGCTACCACGTCAGCCGCCTTGTGCTCGGTTCGCATAGCGGCACCCATGTCGATGCGCCGTTTCACTTTTGCGAGCACGGCTGGCGGTTGGATGACGTGCCGCTCACTTATTTTCTCGGCCACGGCGTTGTGATCGATGCCACAAGGAAAGCGGAAGGGGAAGCGGTGACGATGACGGATGCCGCCCCGTATATGCCGAAACTGTCGCCAGGGACGATCGTTTTGTTTCACACCGGCTGGTCATCATGCGCTGGGACGGAGCGGTATTTTCGCCACCCGTACGTCGCGCCGGATGTCATTGAAGCGATGCTCGAACGGGGCGTTCGCACGTTTTTGATCGATGCCTTGAACATCGATCCACCGGACGGCTCTTCATTTCGCGCCCATGAACTTATTCTCGGCGCCAATGGGGTGATTGGGGAAAACTTCACCAACTTCGGTCAAATCGATTTTGATGACCCATACATTATCGCTCTGCCCCTTTCCTTGCCCGGCGGCGACGGCTCGCCCGTTCGGGCGGTGGCAGTGCAATGGGGGTGACCAATCGATCGGACATACGAAACGCCCCGTATCTTCTTCGATGCGGGGCGCCCTCTCTCTAGAAGGTTGGTGAAAAACAACAGATTCTCTCGATTGGTGAGAAATTACAAGGAATGAAATGATGACGTTGCAAAGTTTTTTAGTTTGAGAAACATTGTTGGAGAGCAGCATTTCCCCTTAAATCACCGGACTCCTAGATATCTCTATCTGCCAACGCCTTTCCTGCGTAAAACATAGCGTCGGCCGAAAAAGCCGTCATGCTCTTTCGGCGGCATCACCCTTGCCGGCGTTTCCCTTCCTGATAGTAGGCGTCCATCACGTCCTTCGGCACCATGCTTCCGCCTGTGGCCCAGCAAATATGGGTGGCTTTGTTCATTTTTTCTTTCAAATGATGTTGCTTGAGATACGTTTGCCCCGCTTGGTCTTGAAACAGCCGCACAGGCCCTGCGACCCCTGCCAACGCGGACGGTTCCAAGCGGATCTCCTCCGTATCGATCATCGCCGCAAGCAGCCGATAAAGGGTGGAATCATCCACTGTATAGACGCCGCTGATGACGTGTTCCAGCATCTTTCCGACCAGTCGCGAAGGGCGGCCGACGGCCAGCCCGTCGGCTTCGGTTTGGTTATCTATGCCAAACTCCTGCACCGAGACGCGATCGTGCTCTCCCGTCATCAGCCCAAGCAGCATGCAAGGCGAATGGGTTGGCTCGGCGAAAAAGCAATGCACATGATCCCCATACACAAGTTTCAAGCCAAACGTCACCCCACCCGGTCCGCCGCCAACTCCACAAGGAAGGTAGACAAACAGCGGGTGATCTTCATCGACGATGATGTTCTTGTCTTCTAACTGTTGCTTTAACCTCAACGCCGCCACCGCGTATCCTAAAAACAAATGAATCGAATTTTCGTCATCGATAAAATACGAGGTTGGGTCTTCAGCCGATTGTCTTCTCGCCTCTTCGACCACTTTGTTGTAATCGGTGAGATGTTCGACCACCGTCACCCCTTTGCTTCGCAGCAAATCTTTCTTCCACTGTTTCGCGTCCGCCGACATATGCACCGTCACATGAAATCCAAGACGCGCGCCGATGATTCCGATGCTCAGGCCTAAATTTCCCGTTGAACCAACGACAAGCGAATAGCGGGAAAAGAACTTCCGAAACTCCTCGTCAGCGAAGACTGCGTAGTCATCCTCTATGGAAATCAAACCGTTTGCGAGCGCGAGGTCTTCGGCATGTTTCAAGACCTCATAAATCCCCCCTCTCGCCTTGATTGATCCGGAGATGGGGAGATGGCTGTCGCATTTGAGCCATACTTCTCCTTCAATCGGCTGCCCGCTCATCTCTTCCAAATACCGTTGCATTTTCGGAATCTTTATTAGCGGCGATTCAATGATTCCGCCACTGTCCCGCGTTTCCGGAAACGCCTTGGCGATATACGGGGCAAAGCGCGCCAACCGCTCTTCGGCTTCCTTGACATCGCGTTCACCGAGCGGAAGATGGCGGGCGGCTTGATCAAATGAACAAATGTTTGGATTCGGCCAAAACACTTCTTCTGTTCTGATCATATTCTCCAACAACGGAAGTTCCCTCATCCATTGTCGAATCGTTTTCCCCGCTGCGATTCGGTTTTCCATGTCTTTCCTCCTCATCCCTATGTAAAAAGCATCTACTTTCAGTATAATAGAAAACGTGAATCGCTGGTATAGGGGAGGAAAACGGTCTTGAACATCGTCCCAACAAAACAATTAGACCGCACTCTGGTCAACCAGTTTTTGATCGAACATTGGGGAAGTTCACAAATGGTGGTGTCGACTGGTGTTTATGGCTGCAGCGAGCTGGATGGATTTGCCGCTGTCGAGAATGGACAGCGGATCATCGGGCTCATTACGTTTGTGATTCGCGGAAACGAATGCGAGATCATCTCGCTAGACAGCATAATGGAAAACCGCGGCGTCGGCAGCGCCCTTTTGCATGAGGCAGAAACATGGGCGAGGCAACAAGGGTGCACCGCGGTTCGACTGATCACGACGAATGACAACTTGCATGCACTTCGTTTCTATCAAAAGCGCGGCTATCAAATCGTGAATGTCTTTCCGAATGCTGTCGACAAGGCGCGGCAAATCAAGCCAAGCATTCCGTTGATGAGCGCTGATGGCATTCCGATTCGGGATGAGCTGTTGCTTGTGAAACGACTAGGGTGACACGGTGCAATGATGACGTCTTCTTGAAAAAGAAGCACCAGCCTTCTCCCAAGGCTAGTGCTTCTTCCAATATTTTATACTCCTCACCTATGAAGCTAGTCGCTAGGAGTATTAAAGCTCGGTGGTTATATGATAAATGTAATATACTCCATAGGCGATGCTAATGAGGGAGACGGTTTTCACCATCCATTGGCTTATGGCTTGCCGTTTCACTTTCATCCAAACGAACGGAACGCCAAGAAGTGTGGTGAACAACATCATGCCGATGACCGTCCCTAAGCCAAAAAGCAAAATAAAGGAAAAGGCCATCCAAGTTCCTTTGACCGTCGTCATCGTCAACAACACCATTCCGGCACTTCCGGCCAAACCATGAACAATGCCGATCAATGTCGATTTGATATGAAAATGATGAATATCGCCACGGCGATGATGATCCATGCTCATTGGCGAGCGAAAACTGGCAATTCCTAAAATGACGATCATAACGCCAACGACCATTTCAAGGTAAGAAGCAACCTGTTCAGGAATTTGTCGCTCAAAAGCGATCATCGCCATCCCGACGATGAGCAGCGTCAACGTATGGCCGATTCCCCAAAACATGCCGGCCAGCGACGAAAGGGAAAGTTTTTTTGTTCGGCTGACAATCGTAGAAACCGCAATAACATGATCCGGTTCTGTCGCATGTTTCATTCCTAGCAGCAATCCAAACAAGAGCACAGGCCATATCGTTCCCATTGTCTTCTTCCTTTCTCTTGTCAATATTTCCTCCAGCAAACTGGCGCTTTCTCACCACATTGGTGGCGAATAAACTGGTGGATACGTTGAAATATCGCTTCGATGGCCGATGTTTCATACGCCAATATACGTACAGAAAAGCCTGGAACGGCTGCCGCTGAAAAACCGTAGCGAACCTCTCGCGGCATTTCTTCCATGAATTGGTTGAACTGTTCTAACACTTCCTTTGTGATGAACGGAGAAAGAGCCACCAATGATCCGACATGTGTATAGCCGCCAAGCTGCAGCATGCTCGTTAAGTGCTGCCGCGAATCTAAGTACAGATGATCAAACAGAACGAGCTCCTCGTCTTGATACACCTTCAGTTTCGAACGAATCCAATCGTAGCGGAACAGTTGGCCGCTCTCTGACCAACCCGGCGTGATGATCTCCCCATACATAAATGTCGAACGGCTTGTTACATGAACGACGGTCTCTTGGATAAAACGGGCTTGCTCGTAGGCAATGAGAGGATCGGGAAAATATTCGAGAACACTTTCATCACCCAAGGAAAATTGCGTATATTGCCAAACAGGCGCATACGGGGTTTTGTATACTTTTGTCGCCGCTTGTGTCGTCACCATCAATTTGGCGTGAGACTCCAACTTCATATTGATCTCGTAGCGGTCGCCATTGACGTATCCTCCTCCAACGTGAACAAGATATAATGTCGGATGAGCAGAATCGAGATAAACAGGGCGCATCAGTTTCAGCGCTCCTTCATTATAAGTGTCAGAAATGACAGTGCGGCCGTCTTTCACGACCGCGGTGCAATGCAAACGTCCCGTCCAGCTCATTCGTCCAACCCTGCCAACAGCACCTGTTTTTCGATCCAATCCACAACGTCAAAAAGCCCGATCTCTTCTTTTAAATTTGTAAAAATAACCGGCTTCGCCCCTCGCGCCGCTTTGGCATCCCGTTCCATCACTTCTAGACTGGCACCGACGAAAGGGGCAAGATCAATTTTATTAATCACGAGCAAATCCGACTTAATCATCCCCTGTCCGCCTTTGCGCGGTATTTTTTCCCCTTGGGCGACGTCGATGACGTAAATGGAGAAATCAACAAGCTCCGGACTGAAGGTCGCCGCCAAGTTATCGCCGCCGCTCTCGATAAAAATGAGCTCGACATCCGGATGGCGCCGCTTCAGTTCATCAATGGCCGCAAAATTCATTGATGCATCTTCGCGAATGGCGGTATGTGGGCACCCGCCCGTTTCGACGCCGATAATCCGGTCTTCCGGCAGAACGCTATGTTTGATTAAAAATTGGGCATCTTCTTTTGTATAAATATCATTCGTAATGACCGCGATGCTAAAGCGGTGGTGCATCACCCGCGTCAGTTTCTCGACAAGCATCGTTTTGCCGGCGCCAACGGGGCCGCCGATGCCGATTCGTACCGGTTCGATCATGATATTCCCCCTTCTTCGTTTTTCATTCCAACCCAAATAGGCGCTTTTTTGTTTGTCCAACATTATGACATAAACAACCGGACCGGAAGGCGTTCATGCTGCATTTGTGCGATTTCTAAGCCAATGGCTGCCGCCCCGAGCTCCTCTTCGCCGAGCATCTCGATGATGTTCGTGGCATGAATCAAATATGGCTGCACCATGACGAGCAGCTGTTGCCCGTCCGTTTGGCCGAGGGGAATGCCGCGGACCGCGTTTTGCACCATCGTTTGTACAGAAGCAAACAAATACGTCAGCACCGTCGTTTGTTTGGTTGCCCCGATTTTGCGACCGACTGCCGCAAACACGATGGCCGGATGAATGGACTGCTTCGTTTGTACGATCTCATCGAGTTCATCGACCGAATAAATGTGGCGGCAAAGTTTCCATAAACGCTCTCCGATCATTCTCGTTCCTTCCCGCGTTTCCTTTGCCAGGCAGAGAGCAAACAGCGTTTCGTTCAACCGTTGCAGTCCTTCGATGCTGTTGGCTTTCAACTGCTCATAGGCGATCCGGCACGCTAATCCATCCGTATACGTCAGCTGGGTTTGAATGTAAACGATAAGTGATTCACGAAATGTTTTGGCATCACAAATTTGCTCATTGTACATGTATGTTTCAAACCCAAAGGAATGGGAAAATGCTCCAGATGGAAAATTCGAATCCGAGAGCTGCAACAGCCACAATAGCTGTTGGTCAGTCATGGCGGTGGCCGATATGACGAAACGCTTGTTTTACTTTCCGTTTTTCCCGCTTGTACGGGATGTGCAGCTGTTTGAGCAGCTCTTCGACTAAATAGTCGTATTGGACAAGCATTTCCCCTTCCTCGAATTGGGCGGGCAAATGGCGGTTGCCGAGCTGATGAGCGATCTCCCCCATTTGTTTCAACGAAACCGGCTTTATAACAAGCAAATCCTCAGGAAGAACGGAAACAACGATCGCGTTATAGTCATCCATCCACAATACATCTCCATCCGCCAATTCTTTCGCTTCCTTTAGGCGAATACCAAGTTCCCGCCCATGATCGGTCACGACTCGCTGGATTCGCTTCACTAAATCGTCGCTCGCCATGTACACCCGTTCAATATGCGGCGGAAGAGAAGAGAGGGTTCGAATATTGCCGACAATCGTTTCAATAATCATCTGCCATCACCTCAAAAAAGAAAATATCGTTGCGCTATGGCCACCACTTCGGCCGGCTCGCACGTAATAAGCCGCCCGTCGACCTTCACTTCATACGTCTGCGGATCAACATCGATGTGGGGCATGGCGTTGTTGAACACCATATCGTTTTTCGATAAACGGCGAATATTCCCGACTGGTTTCACCGTTTTTTGCAGCCCCAGCTTATCAGGAATATCGCGTTCAAGCGCCGCTTTAGATAAAAAGGTGATGGACGTTTTCGCGAGGGCGGCGCCATAGCTGGCGAACATCGGGCGGTACAGAGCGGGCTGCGGCGTCGGAATGCTGGCGTTCGGGTCGCCCATCACGCTGTAGGCGATCATCCCGCCTTTAATGACGAGCTCAGGCTTGACCCCGAAAAAAGCGGGATGCCAAACGACCAAATCCGCGAATTTTCCGACTTCCACCGAGCCGACATATTCGGCAATCCCATGAGTAATGGCTGGATTGATCGTGTATTTCGCGACATACCGTTTGACGCGGACATTATCGCCCCGCCCCGTTTCCTCCGGCAAGCGGCCAAACTGTTTTTTCATTTTGTCCGCCGTTTGCCATGTACGCAAAATGACTTCCCCAACGCGCCCCATCGCTTGCGAATCGGAACTGATCATGCTGAACGCGCCGATGTCGTGTAAAATATCTTCAGCAGCGATCGTTTCTTTGCGAATGCGCGAATCGGCAAACGCAATGTCTTCTGGAACAGATGGATCTAAATGATGACACACCATTAGCATATCCAAATGCTCATCAAGCGTGTTTTTTGTATACGGCCGCGTCGGATTCGTGGAAGAAGGCAAAATGTTCGGGAAGCTGGCAACTTTCATAATATCGGGCGCATGCCCCCCTCCGGCTCCTTCCGTATGGTATGTATGAATCACGCGCCCGTTAATGGCCTCTAGCGTATGCTCGACAAACCCGCCTTCATTCAATGTATCCGTATGAATGGCGACTTGCACATCGTACTCATCGGCCACCTGCAAGCATGCGTCAATCGCCGCCGCCGTCGTTCCCCAGTCTTCATGAAGTTTGAGCCCAATCGCTCCAGCGCAGACCTGTTCAGTGATCGGTTCTTTCGCCGATGCGTTGCCTTTTCCTAAAAAACCGATATTCATTGGGAACGCTTCAGCAGCTTCAAGCATCCGGTAAATGTTCCACTCTCCCGGCGTGCACGTCGTGGCATTCGTTCCAGTCGCCGGTCCGGTCCCGCCGCCAATCATCGTCGTAATGCCGGATGACAAAGCTGTTTCGATTTGCTGCGGGCAAATGAAATGGATATGGGCGTCGACCCCGCCGGCGGTCACGATTTTTCCTTCCGCCGCGATCACTTCCGTTGAGGCGCCGATGACAATATTGACACCGTCCATTAACAGCGGATTCCCAGCTTTGCCGATAGCGGCGATCTTCCCGTCTTTGATCCCGATATCGGCTTTGTAAATGCCAGTGTAATCAACGACGACAGCATTCGTCAGCACTAAATCGACCGCTTCGTCGCGGGTTGCGAGCGGATGTTGCCCCATCCCGTCGCGAATCACCTTCCCACCGCCGAATTTCACTTCATCGCCGTAAACCGTATAGTCATGCTCAATTTCAACCCATAAGTCCGTATCCGCTAGCCGGATGCAGTCCCCAGTCGTCGGCCCAAACATATCCGCGTATTGCCGTCTTGACATAGAAAAACTCATTCTCTTACTCTCCCTTCTTGCTGCCATCAAGGAGGCCGTTGACCATATTGTTTAATCCGTACACCCGGCGTTCGCCGGAGAACGGAACAAGCTCTACTTGCTTCGCATCTCCGGGCTCAAAACGAACCGCTGTCCCGGCTGGAATGTTCAAATGCTTTCCATACGCCGCCTGCCGGTCAAATTCAAGAAATGCGTTGACTTCAAAAAAGTGAAAATGGGAACCAACCTGCACCGGGCGGTCGCCGCGGTTGATGACCGTCAGTTTCGTGACTGGTTTCTGCCGATTGCAAACAATCGGTTCGTCACGCAATCGATATTCTCCTGGGATCATAGGACCACTCCTTTATCCATCTTCATTGAATCGACCGGCGTCGTTACGACCGGATCGGCTGATGGACGGTGACGAGTTTCGTACCGTCGGGAAACGTCGCTTCCACTTGAATCTCTTCAATCATGTCAGCAACTCCTTCCATCACATCGTCCCGCGTCAAAATCGTTGCGCCGTATTGCATCAGCTCCGCCACCGTCCGTCCGTCGCGGGCACCTTCCAACAGCTCATACGTAATGAGCGCCACCGCTTCCGGATAATTCAGTTTCAATCCTCGTTCTTTCCGGCGGCGCGCCAAATCGGCGGCCACGACGATCAACAGCTTTTCCTGTTCGCGCGGAGTCAGTTTCACTCATCTCTCCCCCTCTTAAATGTCCCCACCTATTCTCGCAGGTTCAAGAAATCTCTCATCGCTAACCCGCGGCCTGTGGCTTAAACAGCAAGAAACGATTGAATATAAGTCAAATCCGCCTCATCGACATCCCCCTTCGCCACGACAGTGCCGCAATCCAAAATATAGAAATGATCGGCACAAGAAAACGCCAGCTCCACGTTATGTTCGACCAACACGATGCCGACCTGCTTTTCTTCGGCGATTTTCATAATCACATCATGAATCAACTCAACGATCGACGGCTGAATGCCTTCCATCGGTTCATCAAGCAAGAGCAGTTTCGGCTCGCCGGCTAACGCGCGGGCGATGGCCAACTGTTGTTGCTGTCCGCCGCTTAAATCCCCTCCCTTTCGCTGGCGCATCTCTTTTAAGACTGGAAATAATGCATATATTTCCTCAAGGATCGGCTGAGGACGGACGTTCTCGGCCTGCGCTTCCAACCCGAGAAGGAGATTTTCTTCCACTGTCAGCGCAGAGAAAATTTCCCTCCCTTGCGGCACATAACCGATCCCTGCCCGCGCCCGCCGCTCCGGCGGCCATCGCGTGATATCTTCTCCTTCCCATTCGATCACGCCTGACATCGGGCGAATCAACCCGATGATCGTTTTCATCAACGTCGTTTTGCCGACCCCATTTCTGCCTAACACCGCTGTCACCCGGCTGAGAGGAATGTCCATGCGAACTTGATCGAGCACAACACTTTCATCATAGCCAGCGGTTACATTCCGGAGACATAACATGCGTTTTTCCTCCTTCCAAGATACACATCGATGACTTGTTCGTTTTGCTGCACCTCATCAATCGAGCCTTCGCACAATACTTTTCCTTCATGCATCACCGTCACTTGTTTCGAATAGCGGCGGACAAAGTCCATATCATGCTCCACAATGATCACCGCACAATGTTCAGCAATTTCATGAAGCCATTCCCCCGTGCGCTCCCGTTCCGCTGCGCTCATGCCAGCAATCGGCTCATCCAATAGGAGAAGTTGCGGACGCTGAATCAGTTGCATGCCGATTTCCAACCACTGTTTTTGTCCATGAGACAGAGTGCCGGCTAAGCGATGACGTTCATCAAGCAATCCCATTCTCTCTAGTTGGGCTGCCATGATCTCTTCCTCTTCTTCGGTCCGCTTCGCCCGCAAAACAGAACGCAGGCGCCGATCTTGACGAATGGCCAACTCCATATTTTCCCATACTGTCAAAAACGGAAAAATGGAAGGGCTTTGAAACTTCCGGGCAATCCCCATTTGCACGATCTCGTATTCCGGCTGTTTCGTGATGTCATGGGAGAAAAACATCACTCGACCGTCCATCGCTCTCGTCCGTCCGCAAATGACATCGAGAAGTGTTGTTTTCCCCGCTCCATTCGGGCCGATCAAAAACCGCACTTCATGAGGGTAAACGGCGAGATCAACACCTTGCAAAGCGCGAAATCCATCAAAGTCAACAATCACATCACGACACATCAACACGGGCTTCATGTTCATGCCCCTTTTTGCTTTGATGCGAACAGCAACGAGCGATTCATAAATGCCCGCCAATCCTTTCGGCACGAATAACACAACAACGACAAACAGCGCGCCTAACAAAAGCAACCATAGGTCGGGATAATTTTCGCTTAAAAAACTTTTCGCCGTGTTCATGACAATCGCGCCAACGATCGCGCCCATGAGCGAGTGGCGTCCGCCGACAGCCACCCATAACACCATTTCAATTGAAGGAATAATCCCCATCATCTCTGGGGAAATGAGCCCGACTTGCAGGACAAACAACGCTCCGGCCACCCCGGCAAAAGCTGCCGACAAACTATACACAAACACTTTATAGACGGTCGGATTGAATCCTAAAAAACGGACCCGGTTTTCCGCGTCGCGAATCGCGATAAGCACCTTCCCCAATCGTCCGGACGTCAAGCGGCGCGCCGCGACGAAAATGAGAGCGAGACAGATTGTTGTCAGCCAATACAAAACGATTTGCGTGAGCGGCGATGATAGCGAAAAACCAAATACAGTTGAAAAATTGGTCAAGCCGTTCGTTCCACCTGTCCATTCTTGCTTGCCGATAAACAATGTCACCAATACGACGACCACCGCCTGGGAGAGAAGAGAAAAATAGACGCCTTTAATCCGATTTTTAAATGTGAAATAGCTTAATAGCGCAGCTAGCAACGTAGGAAGAGCGATCGCGGCGGCAATGGCCACCATAGGATACGAAAACGGCTTCCAAAACCAGGGCAGTTCGCGTACGCCGCTCCATTCCATAAAATCAGGCAAATGCCCTCGCGAAGCTTCGAGCTTCAAATACATCGCCATGCAATAAGCGCCTAATCCGAAGTACACCCCATGGCCAAGGCTCAAAATGCCGGTATAACCCCAAATGAGGGAGATGCCGACCGCCACGATGGCCAAGCAAAGAAATTTGCCGAGCAGGGACAAGCGAAACTCAGTCAAATAAAACGGCGCAAGAAACAAGGCGGCAAAAAACAGCCAGTATCCCCAACGTTGATTCACCATGCTCCCCCCTCAATCAAGCGACCGCGTTCTCACGTTAAGAAGACCGGATGGTTTCCATTGCAAGAACGCAATAATCAAAACGAACACAATGACTTTGGCCATAGTGGCACTTGTGGAATACTCGACGAACGTCGAAATCAAGCCAATGCCAAATGCCCCCAGCAGCGTCCCGGCCAGTTTTCCTACTCCCCCTAAAATGACGACCATAAACGCATCGACAATATAGTAAGTGCCGATCGTCGGCCCGATCGGCCCAAGCAAGGTCAACGCGCATCCCGCCACTCCCGCCAACCCTGAACCGATGGCAAACGAGTAAGCATCGACCTTTTGCGTGGCAATGCCGAGGCAGGCCGCCATCGACCGGTTTATGGTAACAGCTTGAATGCGTCGGCCAGTTTGTGTTTTCATTAAATACAGATAGAGAAAGAAAACGATCGCCAACACAAGACAAAGAATAAACAACCGTTTATACGGAAACACCGCCCCGAACAAGCGGATTCCGCCATCGAGCCAGCTTGGCGGCACAACGGCCACGTTGGGCGCCCCAAAGATGAGGCGGGCCGTCTGCTGCAAAATCAAACTGATCCCCCATGTCGCTAACAAACTGTCCAACGGACGGCGATACAAATGACGGATTAAACTTTTTTCCAACCCCCAGCCAAGCAGAGCGGCGATCAAAAATGACAACGGAATGGCAACGACAAAATACAGTCCTGCCGAGTGCGGCATATCGTTGGCAAACCATTGTTGGATCACATAAGTCGTATACGCTCCGACCATCATCAATTCACCGTGCGCCATATTGATGACACCCATCAGCCCGAACGTGATCGCCAACCCTATGGCAATCAAAAGCAAAATTGAACCGAGGCTCAGCCCGTTGAATAATTGGTCGATGAACATCGCTATCCCCCTCTCATGTCCGCTGGGCGAGAAGGAAGGAAACCCCTTCCTTCCAAGTGAACTATTCACTTAATCCCTTCGCCCATGGGTAGCTCTTTAAATACGGATCTGGCTTCACCGGCTGGCCGGAATTCCATAACTCTTTGAATTGTCCGTCCGCTTGGATTTCGCCAATGCGCACCGTTTTCCATAGATGTTGCGTTTCCCCGTCAATTTTCACCGTTCCTTCCGGCGCCTTGTATTCAAGGCCGGCCGCAGCTTTTTTCACTTGATCCACATCAAAGGAACCGGCTTTTTTCACCGCTTCGGCCCATAAATGAACTGCTGTATACGCCGCTTCAATCGGATCATCAGTCACGCGGTCTTGTCCGTACTTTTGTTTATACTTTTGTACAAACGCCTTATTCTCCGGTGTATCGGTCGTCTGGAAATAGTTCCACACAGCCAAATGACCGGCCAATACATCCGGCCCGATCCCGCGGATTTCTTCTTCTGCGATGCTGACGGACATCACCGTCACGTCTTTCGGCGTAATGCCAGCGTCTTTCAACTGTTTGAAAAAGGCGACATTGCTATCGCCGTTGAGCGTATTGAAGACAACAGCCGGTTTCACTTGTTTGATTTTGCTGATAATGGTGCTATAATCGGTATGGCCGAGCGGCGTATATTCTTCACCGATCACTTGCCCGCCTTCGGCCTTCAGTTGAGCCTTGATGATTTTGTTCGCGGTCCGTGGAAAGACGTAATCCGACCCAAGCAAGAAAAACGTTTTGCCACGGTTTTTCAAGAGCCAACTAACCGCCGGAACGATTTGTTGATTCGTCGTCGCCCCGGTGTAAAAGATGTTCGGTGATGACTCCATCCCTTCATATTGCACCGGATACCAAAGCAGCCCGTTGTTTTGCTCCACAACCGGAAGCATCGCTTTGCGGCTCGCCGATGTCCAACCGCCAAAAATGGTGGCCACTCGATCTTTTTGCAGCAGTTTTTTCGCCTTTTCGGCAAACGTCGGCCAGTCCGACGCCCCATCTTCCACAACCGGTTCAATTTTCTTGCCGAGCAGCCCTCCGGATGCATTGATTTCCTCGATCGCCATTAATTCGGCATCGCGCAGCGACACTTCACTGATGGCCATCGTTCCGCTCAGCGAATGGAGAATCCCTACTTTGACCGTATCGCCTTCTTTACTAGCCGAAGACGAATCCTTTTTGTTTTCGTTTTTTGCTTGATCCACAGCTGATGACGCCGCACAGCCACCAAGGGCAAAAACGCTGATGCAGAAAAGCAACCATAACTTGGGCATGAATTTTGGTTTCATTCGGACATCCTTCCCCCTTATTCATTTCTAAAAACCAATGATTCCTTATATTTCGTTAATCTAGGAAAGCGGCCTCCCTCCCTTGTTCCTCAAGGTGACGAGCGATATCCATTTTGTGTAAACCATCTTGAGGATGTATTCTTGATTAGCAGTGTAAGGCCTAGATATCATTGGTTCAACATCATTGTTATATTTCATGACATATTTTTGTTATATTTATTATCATAAAAGAACCCCCCTCTTGTTTCTAAAGTCATTCGGACTGGTAAAAAAACGGTTGTTCCTTTGGGCAATGGGGAGACGATCCTGATGCGATAAGGTTTTTTATTTGAGAAACAGGCTTGATAAGCAGCTTGCTCCCTTAAATCACCAGCCTCCTAAAAAAACAAAAAACACCCCAAAAAGGCACACATGCACCTTTTTGGGGCATCTCTCATTTCGAAAGCGCCAAATCCGCTCCGATGACTCCGACAATTTGACCGTTATGGTTCGCAATGGGAGCGGAAACCGTGGCACAAACACGTTTCGTCAATGCCGACACATACGGATCAGAAACGTACACTGTTCCTTTACTGGCTTCCTGAAACCACGACCGGACTTTGGCGTTGACCAATCCGGCTGGTGGATTCGAATAGACAAACGTGCCATCAAGACGATTCGACCAAACAGCCTCAAATTCTCCGTTCTGGGCTAAAAATTGGTCCAGTACCCGACAGTGGATGATCTCATCCATTTGTTCCAACGGAGCCGACTGAAGCAAAGCTGATAGTTTATGAATCGCGTTTTTTACGACTGCATCATCCACAAAAATCGTTTCTCTCATCCAATCACGTCCGACTGTTTGCTGCAGATCCTCCGCCGTCTTTTGCAACGCTTCGTGAATGCGCAAGATCTGCCTGACGTTCTCATGTTGTTCGTTCATATCCGCCGCCACCCGCTCGACAAACTGTTGATTTTCCTGGCTCAATTGCACAATTTCTTCAAGCAGGCCGACAATTTCTTCCACGCTATCCGACTGCCCGGATGCTGACTCGGCAGAAGAAGAGACGAGGTCCATCATATTATTCAGCTGCTGCTGCAATGAATGAAGGAACGTCATAATCGCTTCCATTTCTTTTTCTTCGACATCGATCTGCTTTGTTTCTTCACGAACGATATCGGTCGTCGCTGCGATTTCCCCTTGAATGAGCGACAAAATGTCCTGCGTTTGTTGAACCGCCTCCGATGTTTGATTGGCTAGCATGCCAATTTCACGCGCAACGACCGCAAACCCAAGTCCGTGTTCTCTGGCACGAGCCGCTTCTATGTTGGCGTTTAGCGATAAAATTCTCGTTTTTTGTGAAATCTCACCGATCGCCGATATAATTTGATTGATGCGTTGCGAATGATAAACAAGGTGGTCCATTTGTCTCAGCAATGTTTCATGGCGGGAGCGCAATGTTCGGATTTCCTTTTGCAGCGTTTCCAATTAATTCCATGAATGCATCCATTGTTCAGAAAACTGTCGGCTGCTTGCATGAATGTCGTTCGAAGATGTGGCAATTTCCTTAGCCGCTTCCTCGATGGCCCGCATTTTTTTCGCTACTTTCTCTGTATACTCGACTGTTTTTTCGCTATGGCTCATCAGCTCTGCCGCGCTGTTCTGGCTTGAATCGGAAATGTGACTTAGCGAAAGCGCCGCCAGTTTCATCTGTTCCATCACCGCCTTGAGCTGATCAACGGCCACCACAATTTGCCGAGCGATTTGGTTTCGTTCTTCACGCTTTTCCTCCTGCTCTGACCTAGCGGATTCACTCCTTGTTTTTCTCTCTGCACGCCTCGCAAAAATCAACTTTTGTCACTCCTTATGTAATGTTTTATTACATTATTATAACATAAAATAAATGAAAGGAATATGTCAAAACAAGCGACACCGACGAAAAATAAGGATGTCATAATGAAAGAGGGGTCTCGATCCTTTCGAGACACCCTCTTCCACTCTGTTGTTATAGAACCACATTCAACAGTAAGACGAACATAAACGCCACCACCGAAATAATCGTTTCCATCACTGTCCATGTCATGAGCGTTTCCTTGACCGTCATGCCGAAATATTCTTTGATCATCCAGAACCCGGAGTCATTGACATGTGACAAGATCAACGACCCAGCACCGGTCGCCAAAACGAGGAGCTCTGTGTTCGTTCCCGGGATGCTCGCAGCAATCGGTGCAACGATGCCGGCTGCGGTCATCATCGACACGGTCGCTGACCCGGTCGCCACGCGGATGAGAGCGGCGATGCCCCAGCCTAACAGGAGCGGGGATAAGTGCGAGTGTTTCGCCACCTCCGCGATTTGATTGCCGATGCCGGAATCGAGCAGCACTTTGTTGAACGCGCCGCCCGCTCCGATGACAAGCAAGATGTTTGCGACCGGACCGAGGCAGTCGTTGGCGAATTTCAGGACAGCGTCGCGGGTAAAGCCGCGGGCATAGCCTAGGCTAAAGAATGAATAAACCGTGGCGATCAACAGCGCGACGATCGGATCACCGATAAAGCGCAACACTTTCGCTGCTTCAGACTTTTGATCAAGCGTCACGTTGGCCACAGAAGCAATTAACATCAAAATAACGGGAAGCAAAATGGTAAACAGCGTATTTCCAAAGCCCGGAAGTTCACGCGCTTCTTTCTGCTGCACGAGCTGCTCAGCGATGTCGGCCGGCACGGATTTGTGTATGCGCGAGCCGATCCATTTGCCAAACAGCGGTCCAGCAATGATTGCCGTCGGCAGACCGACGATGATGGAATAAAGAATCGTCTTTCCGACATCTGCTTTAAAGATGCCGACAGCCGCCATCGCCGCCGGGTGCGGCGGGACGAGGCCGTGCACCACCGATAAACCGGCGACAAGCGGAATGCCGATCGTCACAAGCGAGATGCCCGTCTCGATTGCGATCGTAAAGACGAGTGGAATGAGGAGCACAAATCCGACTTGGAAAAAGACCGGAATCCCGACTAAAAAGGCGACGACCATCATCGCCCAATGGACGCGTTTTTGGCCAAACCGATTGATTAACGTTTTCGCAATGCGCTCCGCACCGCCCGACTCAGCCATCATTTTGCCGAGCATCGTCCCAAGCGCCAAGACGATCGCTAAAAAGCCGAGCGTATTGCCAAGCCCTGCTTTAATCGAGTCGATGATCCCTGGTGTTTCCGGCGACGGGGCAATGAGCGGCATCCCCATCGCCAGCCCGACACCGACGGAAACGGAAATGAGTGCAACAAACGGATGCATTTTCGCTGCGGTAATCAATAACAATAAAACAATAATGGCGGCAATGACAATGGCAATTCCCATGACTTGTTCCCCCTTGTATTCGTCTATTTGAGAAAGCGGTGAAAAACAGCGGTTTCTCCCAATCCATAAGCGTCCATTATGCAAAGAAGAACCGTTGTTGCAAGGTTTTTTCGATTGGAGAAAACGATCCGCCGGAAAAGCGGTATACGCTATGTCATCACCATTTATTGATTGACTCTTCGACCATCGTTTCTTCTTGAGTGATGTGCTCACGTGGCAGGTGCGCAACCATCAAGGCTGAGGTTTCATCCTGCCGACGCTCTTCACCCCCTTTCCTTTTCTCAACATCTCGAATCAATCGATTTCGCTCAGGGAGCAAGCGTTTTCAACAAGAAGTAAACGAGGCCGCACGTTCTCCTAAATCGATTTAGGAGCAGCCGATGCTTCCTAAACCGATTTAGGTGACTGCACCTGTTACCCTCCTCGCCGCTGAAACGCCGCGATGATGTCAAACTCTTCTTTTAAGCGCTCATACAAGCGGGTGTATAAATCAAACAGCTCAGCGTAAATCAGCGTATGTTCTTCCTTCGGTTCATGACGGGCGGTCGTGTCCATCCACGTTTTCACCATTTCCAAAGATGGCAGTTCCCCTAACGCGTGCAGCGCCACCGCTGCCGCTCCCAGCGCCGACGCCTCATGCGTCTGCGGCACAATGAGCGGTTTGCCGAGCATATCGGAAAGCATTTGCCGCCAAAACGGCGATTTCGCAAAGCCTCCGGAGACGCGGATTTCGGTCATTGGCCCGGTGACATCGCGGATCGCGAGCGCTACCGATACGATGCTGAAGCAGACACCTTCCATCACCGCCCGAATCAAATGTTCGCGCCGATGGTGAAGGCCAAGGCCAAAAAACGTTCCGCGCGCGTTCGCGTTCCAATACGGCGCCCGCTCACCTGATAAAAACGGCAAAAACACCAATCCTTCCGCTCCGGGTGCGACGCGTTCGGCATATTTCGTCAATAAGTCGTACGGATCAATGCCGAGCTTTTTCGCCACTTCCCGCTCTTGAGCGCCAAACTCGTCGCGCAGCCAGCGAAGCAAAATGCCGCCGTTGTTCGTCGGTCCGCCAACGACCCAATAGCTAGGCGTCAACGCATAACAAAACGTCCGCCCTTTTTCATCGGTCGTCGGGGCAGCGGCGATCGTCCGCACCGCTCCGCTCGTCCCGATCGTAATGGCTGCCTCACCCGGAAGCACCGCGCCGACACCGATGTTGGCCAGCACGCCGTCACTTGCGCCGATGACGACCGGCACATCAGCGGATACCCCCATTTTATCCGCCCATTCTTTCTTCATCCCTTGCAAGACGTATGTCGCTGGGACTAAACGCGGCAACCGCTCGCGGCTTATGCCAAGAAACGAAAGCACGTCCTCATCCCAATCGAGCGTATCGAGGCGGAACAACCCGGTCGCTGAAGCGAGCGAATGGTCAGCGATATAATCGCCATATAAGCGGTAAAGCACATAATCTTTCACAGAGACAAACCAGCGGGCTTGCCGAAACACATCCGGCTGCTTCTCTTTCAACCAAAGCAGTTTCGGCAACGGAGACATCGGATGGATCGGCGTTCCCGTCCGCCGATAAATGTCAAGACCGTTGTTCTCTTTCAGCAGCCGCTCCGCTTGGGCGACGCTGCGGTTATCGGCCCAAATGAGTAAACGAGTAAGCGGCCGCCCCGATTCGTCAAGCGCCATAATCGAGTGCATCGCCGCACTCAACCCAATCGCTTTCACCTGCTCGGGACGAATCCGATGGCGGATCGTCACCGCCCCGACGGCTTGAATGACTGCCGCAAACAGCTCTTCCGGATCTTGTTCGGCAAAGCCCGGATGCGGCTGGATGATCGGATAATCAACGGCATAGGAAGCCAACACCCGACCACATTCGCCGAAAACGACCGCTTTCGTGCTAGTCGTCCCGATATCGATGCCAATGACCACCTGTTCATGGATCATCACCGTTTCTCCTCCTTTCCTCAAGCCTTTTCCCGTCTAATCGATGTCCGTTCCTTCAGTATCGGAGAGAAACGAAACACGTGCGGTTTGCCCGACCGTTTCCGATCGATTTGTAAAAATACCTGCTCAGCTGCCTTTTTCCCCATCGCAAACGTCGGCTGGGCGATCGTCGTTAGCGCTGGCGTGTAAATATCGGCAAAGGGCACATCGTCGATGTTGATGATCGCCAGCTCATCCGGCATGCGCACACCCGCCTCCTTGACAAACCGTAAAACGCCCATCAATGTCAAGTCGTTAATCGCAAACAAGGCGTTGGGCCGTTGGGACTCAGCAAACCGTTTTTTCAGTTCCCGAGGCAGTACGGCCGGATCAGCGGCGATGACATTCCTATCGTCAATGTCAAACCCTCTTTTCGCCATCGCCGCCCGAAACCCTGCAAACCGTTCCATCCGCGGCACGTTGTAAGGAACGAGCGGCGGGGTGACAATGGCGATGCGGTCATAACCGCCCGCTGCTAAATAATCAACCGCCATCTCCGCTGCGCCAAAGTTGTCTAACAGCACGCTGTCCGCCTCGACTCCCGGCACCATCCGGTCAACAAAGACGAGCGGAAACCGCTCGGCGGCAAGGCGTTGGTAAACGTCTTCATTTTTCCCCGTGGGAAAGACGATCAACCCGTCGACCTGTTTCGCCAGCAGCATCTCGATATATGTTCTCTCTTTTTCCGGATCATCGCCGGAGTTGGAGACAATGACTTGAAAGCCGCGTTTTTGGCACTCTTCTTCAATCGCGTGCAGCACTTGCGTCGTCAACATATGAAGCATATTAAAAACGATCACGCCAATGGTCGCCGTCGTTTTTTGTTTCAAACTGCGAGCGATCACGTTCGGCTGATAGCCAAGTTCCTCAATCGCCTCGGCGATGCGCTTTCTCGTTTCCTCGCTCATATACTCGTAGCGTTTGTTCAAATATTGCGAAACCGTGCTTTTGGAAACGTTGGCCAATTTCGCGACATCGGCCATCGTGACTTTTTTCAACAGCGATCCCTCTCTTGCCCTAAATCGATTTAGTTCCCAAAACGCTTTCATAAACCGGTTTAGCTTTATTATAAACCAAATGAAAGCGGTTTACAATACTTCTTCGTAAAATTCCCTTGATTTTCGTCCTCGCGCTGGAAAACATACAGGCTTGTATTATGATGTTTCCGTTCGCCGAAAGCAATACTGGCGCAAACACGCAAATTTTCTCACATCCATTGGCAATCAAACAAAAAGGAGACATAAACCCGACTCCTTGGTTAGAATCGATGTACCACTGACTCCTAAAGACTCATGTCTTAGAATTGATAAGCACATCTTCAATGAATCCACCCATTTTCCATGATGTTACCGGCCGAAGAGACAGGGTGTCCCGGTCGCCTTGGGGCACCCCAAAGCGACTGCCACGAGCAAATCAGCGGCATTTCACCCAAAAAAGCTGATTTCGCAAAGCTTCTCTAATTGAAAAACAGATGAAATAGCAAGATTTTGTACGAAATCACGATCTTCTAGGAGGCCGGTGAAAAACCGCTGATCCCCTTCATCAATGGGAGAATGATTGA
>JAAROH010007700.1_pt1 | contig 50177 bp, 46 predicted proteins | sample 7248631 | NCBI WGS metagenome assembly JAAROH01 (sample SAMN09772309, study PRJNA484901) | compost metagenome | isolation source: Vermicomposting unit | place: India | reverse complement strand
GAAGCTTGTTGCAGGAGAAGCCAAATGTTCATTTTTCAATGAGCATGTATATATATTATGCAAACAAAAAACTTCCAATCGCATCATCATGAATCGAGACCCCTTGCACGCTGTTCTGCGGGGCATTTGCATTTCTCTGAAAAGTATTGTATATATGTGGATAGGCAAACCGCAAGGGAGGCAAAAGCTTGACGATGGACGAACAAACGTTGTTGGAGCAGTTGCGGCAAAACCCGCCGAAGCTGGTCGGAGGATATAAAAAACAAGGATGGGCGATCAAGGTGTTGGAGAGAATCGCCAATCCGGATGTGGAAGAGGAAGAAGGCGGACGGGTGACAGCCAAGGCCGTGTTACAAGCGCAAGACGGCACGTATTATCCGGCTTTTTTAACGATTGACCTTCATCAACAAGGGAGAGTTGTTGGTGTCTATTTCATCGCCGAAAACAAGGAGCAGTTCGATTTGATTCCGTTCGAATGGGCGAAAGAGTTTCTGGGAAAGCCAGAGCAGGCCATCATTCCGTTTCGCTACCGGACGCTAAGCAAAATCGAAGGAGATCAGCAGCAAACGAACTGGCCGCACTTTCGTTGATCAAGGCTGACTCTGACAGTCAATGGAAAGGCGACTGAAGAGTCAGCCTTATTTTTGCTTGGAAGGGATTACGATGAATTTTTTTCAGGGCCTATTTTCATTTTGCTTCTTTTCCAGTAAAATTGAAATACATGTTTTATATTTTGGTAGATAGCAGGTGAAAGCGTGAGGAGAAAACGGAGAAAAGCATTTTTCATCATCGGATGGCTGGCGGTGTTTTGGCTGTCTTTTTCACTGTTGGCCGTTCAGACGGAAGCGGCTCCGTTCCCCAATGTGGAGCGGCTTGAGCAGCATGCCGCCCAGCTTGAGCGGGTGATGAAAGCCAATCAATGGTCCAAGCCGTACCGTCTCTTCAATCAAGTCAAAAGCGATTATCAGGCGGCAAAAACAGAAGTGGCGCGCGTGCGTCCGCAAACGGCAAGGGTGCAGTTGGAAAAACGGATCGCTGCCGGAGAACAGACAATCAAAAAGGCTTCTGCCTATATCAGCGCTGTCGAAAGCGGGGAGCGATTGCGCGCCTTGACGGCCAACGTCGACCGGGCGCTGCGGACGGGGGATGTGGATGTCGTGTATGATTCCTATACCCTGTTGCAATACCAAATTCGCAAAACGGCGATTCTCATCGGCGGTGTTCCGGGAGCGGCGCTGCGCGAAAAGATGGAAGGATGGTTTCAACGCCCGGCTTTGGCTGTTCAGCAGCGTGCGTATGATCCCATCAATATTATGAAAGCCATGGACAAGCTGCTTGATGCGTATGATGAAGGGGATATCGCGCGGGCGGAGCGGCTGTTGTCACTTTGCGACCGATGGCTGCCAAACGTCGTGGATGCGGCGACGCGCAAGCAGCTGGCGGTGTATATCGATGATTTTAAAGCGCCGGTTGTCTTAGATGTCGATGTCGAGTAAACGGGCGCATCTCGGGAGAGGAGAGATGAATATGACGGTGATGCGACGATGGGTGGCGGCTCTTCTGTTGTTTGCGGCTCCATTTTTGGCTTGGAGCCCACCGGCGGAGGCGGCGACGGCGCCAACGAAGGTGCTCGAAGAAGTGCGGGAGTTGGTTCGTCAGTATTATGTTGAACCGGTAGGCGATCGAGTGCTGAAAGCCAGCACTCCGCAAGAGATTGTCAAACAGCTTGACCCGTATTCTTCTTATATGACAAAACAAGAATACGAGGAATTTTTGAAGTGGATTGACATGGAGTCTGTTGGCATCGGCGTGATGATTGAGGAAGATGAGGACGGTGTTCACATCCTGTCTGTCTTGGACAATGGACCAGCCGCCCGCGCCGGACTGCAGCCGGGTGATGTAATTCGGACAGTTGATGGTCAGCCGGTAACAAATGAGACCACGGAAAAAGTATTGAGCTTGATCGCAGGGGAAGAAGGAACGACGGTGGCCGTAACCGTTTGGCGGCCGTCGACTGAGGAAACTTTCAGTGTCACCATCAAACGGGAAAAAATCGACTGGCCGAACGTTGAGTTCAAACGGCTGGCAGGGAATATCGGTTATATTCAGCTACATAGTTTTGACGAGACAGCGCCCAGTGAAATCGAACACGCCATCCGCTCCTTAAGCGGGGTGAAAGGGTGGATTTTGGACCTTCAGAACAATCCGGGGGGATATGTCGGAACAGCGCAGCAAATCGCCGGCTTTTTCCCAAATGTGAAGCAAGCGTTTCAGTTGCGCGACCGTTCGAATCGCCCGGAAGTGTATGCTGCTGTCAAACAGCCGGTGCAAATGACGGGGCCGATCCGGTTGCTTGTCAATGCGTCGAGCGCGAGCGCGTCCGAAATGTTGGCGGCGGCGGTGAAGGAGCAAAAGGCGGCTGTTTTGTACGGCCAGCGGACGTTTGGCAAAGGATCGATGCAAGAAATGTTTGAGCTGTCGGACGGCAGCATGTTGAAGTTGACCGTCGCCCACTTTTTCTCGCCAAAAGGGACGCCGATTCATCATGTCGGTGTGAAGCCGGATGTGCCGACGGTCGTTGGGAAAGAGCTGTACGCCGCTCACCGCGATTTGCTGATTGGCCAGCTGAAAGGGTATCAGTCGCTCGGCAAGCTGCGCAATGCGCCGGTCGATAAGACGTTTGTCGTCCGCTTCTCTCGTCCGCTCGCCAATACCGCGGTAAGCGGAGTGAAATTGTATCAATTAGGCGGACAGGAAGCAGCGGTGACGGCGCAAATCCGTCGGGGGACGGAGTTGGTGATCAAACCGGCAGCGAAGTTGGCCAAAGGGCAGAGCTATTTATTGGTCATTCCGCCGGTGTTGAAAAGCAAAGACGGCTTGGTAATGAAAAAAGGTGCTTACATGGAGATTCAAACTACGAAATAAGGCCCTCCCGTCGAGATGGGTTGGATAGCCGTCGTTCTTGATGATGCAACGTTCGGCTGTTGCGTCTAAGGCTCAGCGGACAACGGGAGCGCGGCCGTTTTGAACGGAACGGTGCAAAGAAAGCTGGCCTCCATCGGTCGTTTGGCGACCATGGGGGCCAGCTTTTTGCCGGTTACTCCTCGCCTGATTGCGTTTCTTGCCTTTCGCTCTGTACCGGGGGGGATGGGATCGTCACCTTCCAAGACGTCCAATCCGGTTCTGCTTTGCGCAGCAATTCCGGCGGGAAGAGGAACGTCCATGGTTTGCTGGTGTGGACTTTCACTTCCAGATGGCAGGCAAACAATCCGCGAGCGACAATGTCGCCAGCATGATCCCGCACTTCAAGCGGGATTTGTTCAAAACGGATCTGCTGGTCGCTGCCGTTGCGAATGAGCAGCGTGACGGCTAGCTCGCCGGAAGGCAGCTGTTTCGCTTCAATGCCCATGAAGTTCACTTCCCCGCGAGCAGGAGGCGGAACCGAGTCGACAAGGGCTTGCAGCTGTTGGCGCTGTTCGGCCGACAGCGACTGCTCCCAGCTTTCCTCCAGCTCGAGCCGGTGCTGTGGGGGCAGTTCAAAGGCGACCTTCCATCCACCTTTAGGCAACTGGTCGACGAGCTTGTCCTCGGCGGCGAACAAGAACCGCCACGGACGGGCTGTCATCGGCGGCAGTTCGCCGAAAGCGCTCATATCAAACTCTTTGCGGGCGATCGCTGTGCCATCCTCCCCAAGCAGCAACAGGCGAATTCGTTCAAAGAGGACCGGCTTCGGCAGCGTATTGCGCAACATGGCAACAGCGACAAACCCATCATTGTATTCGACCAACTTGACGCCCGAAATGGAAATTTGGTTTGGCTGAAGCGGCGGCAGCTGTTCGTGGTAAAAGCGATAGACGTACGTTTCTTCTGGAGACAGCTGCCAGTCCGGATGAAACGACAGCGTTGTTTTTGTTCCGACCTCTGGCTGTTCGACATGGTGTGCCGGCAGCTCGGCCTGCGGTTGCGTGCGTTGTTTTTTTCGAAAAATCATCGAACCCCCTCCTTTACGGGGCGGCGTGCTGCGCCGCGTTATGGCTGGTTCGCGGCGGCGGCCGCTTCGTCATCAATGACAAACTGGCTTTTCAAATAGTTCATGGCGGCGATGGAGACGCCGGCGTCGATCGCTTGCTGGAGCGCGACGAATTCGCGATAAGCGTCCATTTCAAAGGCGCGGTACGGATCCTCTTGGCCATAGCTGCGCAAATGAATGCCCTCTTTTAATACATTCAGTTGATTTAAGTGGCGAATCCAGTGGGCATCGATGGTTTCAACCATCAAATGCTTAAGCCGCATGGTTTGCTCTTCGTCGCACGGAAGATCGGTGAGTGCTGCTTCAAGCGATTGGTATTCGTCCCAAACGAGCCGGGCGATTTCTTCTTTTTGCTTATGGCGCAGATCATCAATCAAATAGGCAAACCGGAAAAAGGCACGGCGCAGCTCGTTGTGCAATCCTTCGATGTTCCACTCTTCAAAAAAGACGTTTTCCGGACAGTAACGGTCGATCGTTTGCGTGATATAGCGATGGATGTGCCGAAGGAGCTCGGACAGCACCTCTGCCTGTTTCAGCGCCAAGGCGCGATCGCGCATATGGTAGATGACTTTGCTTTGTTGGTCGATCACGGTGTCCAATTTCAATAAATGCAATCGCGCCGAATAATGGGCGTTTTCGATCGTTGTTTGCACTTTTTGGACGAACTTGATCGGGTCAGGCGACACAACGAGCCCGGTGTCATCCGTCTTGACTTTGCTTCGCCATTTTTCCAGTTCCTCTTGATCGTACAGTCGAAATAAATCATCCTCCAGCGAAATGATAAACTGGGAAGACCCCGGATCCCCTTGGCGTCCTGCGCGGCCGCGCAGCTGCATATCAATGCGATGGCTCTCATGCCGCTCTGTGCCGATAATGTGCAGCCCGCCCAGTTCCTTGACGCCTTCCCCAAGCAAAATATCCGTTCCGCGCCCGGCCATATTGGTGGCGATCATCACTTGCCCTTTCTGCCCGGCGGTCGCGATGATGCGCGCCTCTTCCTCCTCCGTTTTGGCATTGAGCAGGTGGTGAGGGATGCCTGCTTTGGAAAACTCCGCTGATAACCGTTCCGACTGAGCGACTGACGTCGTGCCGATGAGAACGGGGCGGCCGATGGCATTCATTTTCTTTACTTCGTCAACAATTTTCCGCACTTTTGCCTCATGCGTCTGGTAGACGAGGTCGTCCCAGTCGGTGCGGCGGGATGGACGGTTTGTCGGAATTGCGATCACGCGTAGCCGGTACGTTTGCCAAAATTCTTCTTTCGACGGCGTAGCGCTGCCCGTCATCCCGGCTAGCTTTTCATACATCCGAAAATAGTTTTGGATCGTAATCGTTGCTTGGATGTCGTTTTCTTCGGTGATGTCCACGCCTTCTTTCGCCTCGATCGCTTGATGCAGACCATCGCTGAATGAGCGCCCTTCCATCACCCGACCGGTGAACGGGTCAACGATCATAACTTTGCCGTTTTTGACGATGTAATCGACATCCCGCCGCATGATAAACCAAGCGCGCAGCGATTGCATCGCATGGTGAAGCAGCACGTGATGCTCCCAGTCGTATAGGTTGTCGATGCCAAACGCCCGTTCAAGTTTTTGCGCTCCTTCTTCCGTGAGAAAAATTTGCTTTGTCTCGAGTGAGCGCTCATAGTCGTTTCCTTCTTGAAAGGTGCAGACGATCCGCGCCATAATCGGGAACAGTTCGGCCCCGATGCCCGATTTGTTGGCGATGATGAGCGGGGTGCGCGCTTCGTCGATTAAAATGCTGTCAATTTCATCGATAATGGCGTAATACAGCGGGCGCTGCACTTTATCTTCGAGGCGGTACACCATGTTGTCGCGCAAATAATCAAAGCCGAACTCGGTGCCGGTGCCGTACGTGATATCAGCCGCATACGCTTCTTTTTTTTCGCTCGCCGTCATTTGCGACACATTCAGGCCGACGGTTAAGCCGAGGAAGCGGAACACACGGCCCATTTGTTCGCAGTCGCGGCGCGCTAAATATTCGTTGGCTGTAATAATGTGGACGCCTTTCCCAAGGAGGGCGTGCAAGTAGCTTGGCAAAGTGGCTGCCAGCGTCTTTCCTTCCCCGGTCTGCATTTCGGCGATGTTTCCTTCATGCATCGCCAATCCGCCCATCAGTTGCACGTCGTAATGGCGCAGCCCGAGCACGCGCCGGGCCGCTTCCCGGACGACGGCAAACGCCTCGGTTTTTATGTCGTCGAGCGTCTCGCCGCTTTCGAGCCGTTCTTTGAAGGCAACCGTTTTTTGACGCAGTTGTTCGTCGCTGAGCGAAGAAATGGTGGGCTCCCATTCATTGACTTGCGCCACCAGTTTAGCAAGACGCTGCACTTCTCGAGCGCTTTCGTCAAATAGTTGCTTTACTTTTGTCAACATATTGTCCATTCCTCTCCTAGACAGGCATGATTCACACCAAGTGCTCTAAAACCTAATTATAACACAATGCGTTCGTTTTTGAGGCAAAATGTAAAATGTGGAATGATTCGTCGAGTTGGTGTTCGGAGTTTCACAAAAGGAAGGGGAAAAGAAATTTTCCATCCTTGGGGACAAAAAGTGGTGTAAAAAAAGATTGATTTACTCATCGTATATGGTAACATAAAGATGATGTGTGTTTCTCCGATTTTTTATAAGGCCAAGGTGATTGCACATGAATACGGAAGCATTTTTCGCATGTTTCGCTTCGTTTATTGCGGTATTGGTCATCACCCCGTTTGTGATCAAGCTCGCTATCAAAATGGGCGCGGTTGATCGGCCAAACGGGAGGAAAGTGCACACAAAAGTCATGCCAAGGCTTGGCGGATTGGCTATTTTTGTTGGTGTGGCCGTCGGCTATTTTGTCGGTGGGGTGTACAAAGAACAAGTAACGGGGATAACAATTGGGGCCCTCATCATTGTCCTCGTTGGGGTGCTTGACGATTTGTACGAGCTGTCTCCCAAGGTGAAGCTGGCCGGACAGTTGCTGGCGGCGTTCGTCGTTGTCGCTTCGGGACTCAAGGTCGATCTTTTGACCGTCCCGTTTGTCGGCACCTTTGAGTTGGGACTGTGGAGCTACCCGATTACGATATTTTGGATTGTGGCGATCACGAACGCCATCAACTTGATCGATGGGTTGGATGGATTGTCCGCGGGCATTTCCGCCATTGGGATTGCGGCCATTGCCGTCATGGCGGGCATGGCGGGCAAAACGCTCATTTTCACCCTTTGTTTGATCATCCTAGGCAGCGTCATCGCTTTCTTGTTTTACAACTTCCACCCAGCGAAAATTTTCATGGGGGATACCGGTGCGTTGTTTTTAGGTTATGCCATTTCTGTTTTGTCGGTGCTAGGCCTTTACAAAAGCGTGACGCTCTTCAGCTTCGTCGTTCCGGTGATCATTTTGGGCGTGCCGATTTTCGATACGACGTTTGCCATTATCCGCCGCATTGTGAACAAGCGGCCGATCTCGGCGCCCGATAAGTCGCATCTCCATCATCGGTTGCTCGCTCTCGGGTTTTCGCACCGCAACACGGTCTTGTTGATTTATGCGTTTGGCTTGATGTTTGCGGTCAGCGCTATTTTGTTCTCCGCCTCGACGTTATGGCAGTCCATTCTCATCGTTTTTGCCTTGATCGTCTTCGGGGAGCTGCTGGCTGAGCTGATCGGCTTGGTCAATGACCAGTACAAGCCGTTTATGACTTTTATTCGCAAGTTGCTTCGGGGGAGCCGAAAAGTATACGGAAATGACCGATAAATAAATAGCAAAGGGGCCGTTTGTGTCATATAAAAGGACAAACGGCTTTTTTCAGGAATTGCCCGTCTTTGGAAAATTATACCCTTCTTTTTCGTTGTTTATGCAGTTTATACAATTCTATCGCTGATTTTTTACGGCAAGGCCAAGATTGCCACAAAACTGTCATTATATATTGTCACAAATGTGATAAACTAAACATGTTTATTCGATATATTTTTTGGATTTGGAGGAACTTGCGATGAACGTGCCTATGTTGGATTTGAGCGAACAGTATGAACAATTGAAGCCGGAGATTTTGCGTGTATTGGACGAGGTGATGCGTTCTTCCCGCTTTATTTTAGGGGACTATGTAAAGAAAATGGAAGCGGAAATTGCCGCCTACAGCCGGGCGAAACACGGAATCGGCTGCGGCAACGGAAGCGATGCGATACATATTGCTTTGCAAGCAGCCGGCGTCGGGCCAGAGGACGAAGTCATTACCACATCGTTCACGTTTTTTGCGACGGCTGGAGCCATCGCGCGGCTTGGCGCCAAACCGGTGTTTGTCGATATCGATCCAGTGACGTTCAACATCGACCCTAGACAAATCGAAGCTGCGGTAACAGAGAAAACGAAAGCCATCATCCCGGTGCATTTATACGGGCAAATGGCGGATATGGAGGCGATCGCTGCGATTGCCAAACGTCATGGGTTGGTTGTCATTGAGGACGCCGCCCAAGCCATCGGCGCCAAATACCACGGGAAGTGCGTTGGCGAGCTGGGGACGGCGGCGACGTACAGCTTCTTCCCGACGAAAAACTTGGGCGCCTACGGGGATGGCGGCATGATCATTACGAACGATGATGAATTGGCGGAAAAATGCAGGGTGATCCGCGTTCATGGCAGCAAGCCGAAATATTACCATCATGTGCTTGGCTACAACAGCCGTCTCGATGAGATGCAAGCGGCGATTTTAAGCGTTAAATTCCCACATCTGGATCATTGGACGGAACAGCGGCGCCAGCATGCGGCGACGTATACGCGCCTGCTGCAGGAGGCGGTCGGCGACCTTGTCGTGACGCCGAAAGAGGTCGAGGGGTGCTATCATGTGTTCCATCAATACACGATTCGCGTGCCGAAGCGTGACGAGCTGCAGGCGTTTTTGAAAGAACAGGGGATCGCGACGATGGTGTACTATCCGCTGCCGTTGCATTTGCAGCCGGTGTTTGCTTCGCTCGGGTATAAGGAAGGGCAGTTGCCGGAGGCGGAAAAAGCAGCGAAAGAAGCGCTGTCGCTCCCGATGTTCCCAGAGCTGAAAGAGGAGCAGCAACGATACGTCGTGGAGAAAATCGCAGAATTTTACCGTCATTTCGTTTGATCGTCCAACCTGTCAAAGGAAACGTCACTTGCATACAGCGATGGCGTTTTCTTTGGCGTTGGATCGTTTGTTTTGTTCACAACACTTTGTTATTTTATGATAAGGGATGGTGGCCGGATTGACGGCAGAAAAACGACCGTTTGTGCTATACGAATATTTGCGCTTTTTTTGGCAGCGAAAATGGTGGTTTCTTCTCATTCCGCTTGCGACGATCGTGTTGACCGTCATCGCAGGCAGGCTTTTGTTGCTGGGGGAGAAGTATACGGGGAAAGCTGTCGTGTTTACCGGATCCATTGACGTAAAAGAGTTAACGGATCCGAAAAATATAGAAGCGAAGTTTCCTGAGGCGAAAAACTTGGACATCGTCGTTCCTGAAGAACAGTACGTACAAATCAAGGTCAAAGGCGACAATGAACAAGCGGTGAGCCGGGAATTGAAGCATGTAGTGTCCGAATACAGCCGGGAGCTTGAGCGCCATTCACAAGAGCGGATTGATGTCACCACGAAATACTTGCATGCGTTGGAAGAGCGTGAGCGCGCATTGCAGCAAAAAGTTGATTATTATAGCAAACAAGTCCAGTCGGGCCGCTTGAATCCGGAACAGCTCGATGACATCAGTGACTTGTTGGTTGAGTCGGAAAACAATTTGACCGAAGTGATGGAGCGCGTCAATCGCATCCGCGGCAATCTTGTCTTTTACGAAAAACCGGCCGTATTGTCGGAAACGGTGGGGAAATCGAACACGTATACCGGGCAGCTTGCGGCGATCGGTCTTGTCCTCGGCCTGTTTTTGACGGTCGTTTGGCTGACACTTTGGAAGTATGTATTGGACGCGAGGAGGTACTATTCTTCATGATCCGTTTTGCTATTGTCGGCATGGGGCATATCGCGAAAAAACATATCGATGCTATTGAAAAGGCGGATGGCGCTGAGCTGGCGGCCGTGTGCGACACGAACCCGGAGCGGCTGCGCGACGTCTCGGGTGTTCCGATTTATACTGATATGGAGACGATGTTGAAGGAGAACGAACAGATCGATGTTGTCAACATTTGTGTTCCGTCCGGATTGCATGCGCCGTTGACGAGGTTAGCGGCCCGTTATCGCCGTCATATCATTGTGGAAAAGCCGATGGCGCTCTGCACGAACGATGCTGAAGAGATGATCGAGGCGGCGAAAGAATACGGCGTGAAGCTCGCGGTCGTTCATCCGAACCGCTTCCGTCCGGCCATTCGGAAGCTGAAAGAGGCGATGGAGCGCGGGATGTTCGGAAAACTGAGCCACGCGAACGCCACGGTGCGCTGGAATCGAAATCAAGCCTATTACGATCAGGCGGCGTGGCGAGGGACGAAAGCGTTCGATGGCGGCGTTTTGATGAACCAAGCGATTCACAATTTGGATTTGCTGCTTTGGCTGATGGGGCCGGTCAAGGCGGTGCAAGCGATGGTGGCGACTCGTCTGCGCAAGATTGAGACGGAAGACGTCGCGGCGGCGGTCGTGGAGTTTGAAAGCGGAGCGCTTGGCGTTATCGAAGCAGCGACGACGATTTACCCGCAAAACTTAGAGGAATCGATCGCCATTTTCGGCGAAACGGCATCAGTGAAAATCGGCGGCCGAACGGCGAACTTTATCGAAACGTGGGAAGCGGAAGGCGTCAGTGAGGAAGAGCGAGCCAAGCTCATCGATGAGATCAACGCCGACCCGTTTGGCAAGTCAGGGCACCAATGGATCATTGAAGATATGGTGCAAGCGATTCGCGAAAACCGCGAGCCGATCGTCAATGGTTGGGACGGACTGGCTCCTGTTCGGCTGATCGAAGCCATTTTGCGTTCGGCGGAAACCGGGGCAAGAGTGCCATTATCTCAGTAAGAAAGGAATGAGAAGAATGAACTGCGCGGAACGGCTGTTGCAAAAGTTTGAGAAACGCGACGCGGTGATCGGCGTGGTTGGGCTTGGCTACGTCGGGCTGCCGCTGGCAGTCGAAAAAGCAAAAGCAGGGTTTCATGTCATCGGCTTTGACATCCAACAAAGCCGCGTCGATCAAGTGAACAATGGCATCAACTACATTGGCGATGTCGTTGATGAAGATCTGCATGAAATGGTCAAACAAGGGCGGCTGGTAGCGACGACCGATTACGCCCGGATCGCGGAAGTCGATGCCGTGGCGATCGCGGTGCCGACCCCGCTTGATGAGCATCATCAGCCGGATACGTCGTACGTCGAAAACTCGGCGAAGGAAATCGCGAAATATGCCCATGAGGGGATGCTCGTCGTTTTGGAATCAACCACCTATCCAGGGACGACGGAAGAAATTGTAAAGCCGGCGCTGGAACAAAAAGGACTTGTCGTCGGGGAAACGGTGTTCGTCGCCTATTCGCCGGAGCGGGTGGACCCGGGCAACAAGCAGTTTAAGACGAAAAACACGCCGAAAGTCGTCGGCGGCGTGACAAAGACGTGCACGAAAGTGGCGGCGGCGATGTATCGAGCCGTGCTTGAAGGCGATGTCCATGAAGTGTCGAGTCCAGCGGTGGCGGAAATGGAGAAAATTTTTGAAAACACGTTCCGCCATATCAACATCGCGTTGGCGAACGAAATGGCCATTTTGTGCGAACGGATGGGTATTGATGTCTGGGAAGTCATCGATGCAGCGAAAACGAAGCCGTATGGATTTATGGCGTTTTATCCGGGTCCGGGGCTTGGCGGCCACTGCATTCCGATCGACCCGTTTTATTTGACATGGAAAGCGCGCGAATACAACTACCATACGCGCTTGATCGAGCTGGCTGGCGAAATTAACAACGCCATGCCGGAATATGTCGTCAACCGCGCGATGCTCATTTTGAACGAAGAAGGGAAGGCGCTGCGCGGTTCGAAAGTGACGGTGCTCGGCGTCGCCTACAAAAAAGACATTGATGATGTGCGCGAATCGCCAGTGTTGAAAATCGTCGAACTGCTCGAGCAATACGGAGCGGAGTTTGCGGTCGTCGACCCGTATGTTCCGTCGTTCCGGGCGTGCAACCGGGTGGTGGAGACGGTCGAGCTGACGCCGGAATTGCTGGAGCAGTCGGATCTTGTCTTGATTGCGACCGACCATTCCAACATCGACTATGAAATGGTCGCTCGTCACAGCCGCGTCGTGTTTGACACACGCAACGCTATGAACGATGTGTCGAAACCAGCCAAATACGTCAAATTGTAAGCGAAGGAGACGAAACGATGCATATTGTCGATCCCTCTGTTGTTTGCGGTGAACGTGTCGAAATCGGCCATTTCACTGTCATCGAGGCGAATGTAAAAATCGGGAATGACGTTAAAATCGGCCATCGCGTCACGATTCACGAAGGAACGGTCATTGGGGACGGCGTGACGATCGCCGACGGCGCGGTGCTCGGCAAACCGCCGAAGCCGGCGAAAACGAGCACCGTCAAGCTGTCCGGTGAGCTGTCGCCGCTTGTCATTGGCGACCATTGCACGATCGGCGCCAACGCTGTCATCTATCGAGGTGCAACGATCGGCGCCTACACATTGATCGCGGATTTGGCGAGCGTGCGCGAAAACGTACACATCGGTCAATATGTGATCGTCGGGCGCGGGGTGTGCGTCGAAAACCACGTCCAAATCGGCGATCGGACGAAAATCCAGTCCAACTCCTACATCACGGCGTACACGACGCTCGAAGATCATGTGTTCATCGCCCCGTGCGTCACGACGACCAACGACAACTACATGGGGCGGACGGAGGAGCGATTTGCGAAAATCAAAGGAGCGACCATCAAGCGCGGGGCGCGTGTTGGCGGCGGCGCGATTTTGCTGCCGGGCGTGACGGTGGCGGAAGAAACGTTCGTCGCCGCCGGAGCGCTCGTAACAAAAGATACGGAGCCGAAAACCGTTGTCAAAGGATTCCCGGCCCGTTTCAGCAAAATGGTGGACGAGCGGGAGTTGTTGTAAATTGTTCGCAGCATTCAAGCGTTTAGGAGCGGATTCGCTCCTTTACGCGTTTATGAACGTCGGCACGAAGCTGATCGCGTTTTTGATGCTGCCGGTTTATACAAGCTATTTGTCCAAGGCGCAGTACGGAGCGGTCTACTTGATTGACCAATGGACGTCGATGCTGACGTTTCTCGTCATTTTTGGAACGGATTCGGCGCTCTCTTTTTATTATTATGATACCGATGACAAAGAGAAGCGCCTTTTGTATGTGCGGAACGTCATGTATGTTCGCCTGTTCATAGTCGCTCTCTTGTTTCTCCCTGTCGTGGTGGCTGGACCATGGATAGCGCATGCCCTGTTGGATGAGCCTAGCGATGTCGATTTGTTGTATCTGAGTCTTATAACTTTGTTGCTTGATACGATTTTCGTTGTAGCGACAACGGTCATGCGCTTTGAATTTCGGACGAAATCGGTCGTTATCTGGACGCTTTTGAAAATGATGTTGGTCGCTGTGCTGTCGTACGCGGCACTCCGTTGGTTGGCGGCCACTCCCGAAGGATTGCTGATGGGCCGCCTAGTCAGCAGCGCACTCGTCTTTTTGTTGATGCTTCACTTCACGGTAAAGTACATGGTGTGGCGTGTGCGTTGGGATATAGTCAAGCAGCTTTTGGCTTACGGGGCGCCGCTTGTGCCGACTTCGCTCGCTTTTTGGGCGATCGCCAATGTCAGCACATTGTTTCTCAAACATTTTGCCTCATTGGAGGAAGTGGGAGTGTTTGGGGTAGCCTTACGGTTGGCAGCGGTGATTACTTTGATTACGAGCGGGGTGCAAATGGCTTGGCGGCCGTATTCGATGTCGATGAAAGCTCGCCCTGGACACCGTGAGTTGTTTGCGAAAGTGTATATGGCGCTTCTTGTCATCGGAGCCATGGGTTTGGTGGCGATCGCGACGGTAAGCCCGTGGCTGGTCGAGACGTTTTTCAAGCCGGAATATCGGGAAGCCTCCGCTTATATCCCGTTTTTGTCGGCCGTGACCTTTTTGAATTTTTATTATTTGATTTTGTCCACCGGTTTGTTTTTGACAAAGGAAACCGGCTATATTTCACGAGTGTTCACGTTAGCAGCGCTTCTTCACCTTGGATTGAACGCCGTTTTGGTGCCGCTTTGGCTCAGCTGGGGGGCGGTTGCAGCCAGCCTGATCACATATCTGATTGCTGTGGTTTTCATTTTTCGCAAAAGCCAGCAAGTGTATCCCGTGCCGGTGTCATGGAAAAAGATGAATTTTATTTTGGTTGCTACCTTGCTCGCCCTCATCGTCATCGTCTATGTCCAGCAGACGCCGCTTGCTGACGGTTGGGTGCTGGCTGGTTGGGGCTTGTTTGCCGCCACGCTGTTTGCCACCCGAGTTGATCGTGATTTGCGGCGTCCGGTGCGCACGATCGAGGGAGAAAATGTGCAAAATACTTGATAATCGGTCATCTGATCTAGGAGGTGTTTCAGATGAAAATTGCCACCGTGTTGGGCGCCAGACCGCAGTTTATCAAGGCTGCCCCCGTCTCGCGCGTCTTGCGAAAACAATATACCGAAGTGCTGATCCATACCGGGCAGCACTATGATCCCAATATGTCGGCCATTTTTTTTGAGGAGTTGAACATTCCGACGCCTGACTACTATCTTGGGGTAGGCTCAGGCAGCCATGGAAAGCAAACAGGGGAAATGCTCATCAAAATTGAGGAAATCGTTCTGAAGGAAAAACCGGATTATGTGCTCGTCTATGGCGATACCAACTCGACGCTCGCGGGCGCTCTTGTCGCGGCGAAGCTCCATATTCCCGTCATCCATGTCGAAGCCGGACTGCGCAGCTTCAACAAGCAGATGCCGGAAGAAATCAACCGCATTATGACCGATCATGTCTCTGAGCTCTTATTTTGCCCAACGGAGACAGCCGTGGAAAATTTACGCAAAGAAAACATTACGCGAAACGTCTGGAATGTCGGCGACGTCATGTATGACGCCATTTTGTACAACAAAGCGCTCGCACAGCGCCAATCGACGATTTTGGCTGATTTGTCGCTGGCCGAACAATCCTACTACTTGATCACCATTCACCGAGCGGAAAATACCGATGACCCCGACAAATTGAAAGCCATTTTGGCTGCCTTTGCGGACATCGACGGCACGAAAGTGTGGCCGATTCATCCGCGGACGCGGCATAAGCTGGAAGAATACGGGTTGGACGTCTCAACGATCCCCGGGCTTCGGCTGATCGATCCGGTCGGTTATTTGGACATGCTGAGGCTGGAGAGCGGCGCGAAAAAAATCATCACCGATTCAGGCGGCGTGCAAAAGGAAGCCTATTTCCTGCGCGTGCCTTGCGTAACGGTACGCGAACAAACTGAATGGGTGGAAACGCTCGAAAGGGGAGCGAACATCTTAACCGGCACGGACCGCGAGAAGATCGTCGCAGCGGTTCGCAGGGAAGTCGCCCCCGTTTATGCGGACGTCTTTGGCGATGGGCATGCGGCGGAGAAAATCGTGGCGGCGATCGGGCAGCGATAAGGGTGCGTCGGCATGTTGGACGTGTTGATCTGGTTGATCGTTTTTGTCGCCTCCACCTTGATGTTTCGCTATGCAGCGGGGACACTTTCATTGACGGCGCCGAACCTAGTGTCGATGGTGTACTATTACTCGTTTCTTCTGTCGAGCTTCATTGGCGTGTTGCTGATCGCATTAGGAATCGATCATTACTATATGATTCGCAAATTGTTTCGGCCCGAAGAATACCGACAGATCGGGTTTTTCGTCGTCAGCTTTGTGATGATTCTGTTCCCGTTGTCGATGGTGGTCGTTTCTAAGCTGTTCGGATTTGAAGCTAGGCAGGAGTTTCGCGCTTATATGCGCAAGCCGCTTTCCCCGCTGACCGGAGCGACAGGCAATCAAGTGTTTTATTCATTTTTGGCCCTGTCCTTGCTCAGTTTTGCCGCCATTGCGTACATGATTTGGAAAACGCCGACGATTCCAGTGTTCGCGCTATTTACTGGGACAGACGAAAGCTTGGCGGCGTTGCGCATTGAGGCATCGCGCCACTTTGCCGGAAATGTGCTGTTCCGCAATATTTTTGCCATTACGCTTACGCCGCTGTTATCACTGGCCGCCTATTTGTTTGCTGTGCTCACAAACGAATGGCGGTGGAAGTTGTTGTTTCTTGGCCTGCTCGTCGGAGCGGTATTCGTCAATGTGTATGATTTGGCGAAATCACCGATTTTCTTTTATGTAATGATGTTTTTGCTCCTGCGCATTTATGTGGGAAAAACAAAGCTATCGGCGGCGAAACTAGCGCTCTGCGGTGGGGCGGGGGCGCTCGTGCTCATCGTCATGTACATGGTCATCCAAGGGGTGCGGGACATTGACACGTTTTTGTCTTATAATAAAGGTCCTATTGGCCGTATGATTTTCGCGCAAATCGCGCCGACGTTTCTGCATTTGAACATGTTCGGCGAAGCGCTGCCGTTTCTTTATGGGAAAAGTCTTCCATCCTTTTTGACCAACTTGTTTGATGTTGAGAATGTTCGCTCCGCCCGCCTCGTGATGGCGCACGTATTCCCGGAGCGGATCGAAGATGGGACAGGAGGAGTGCTCAACACGCTTTTTGTCGCTGAGGCGTATGCGAACTTCGGCTATGTGGGAATCGTCGTCGGCACGCTCTATGTCGGCGTTGTGACGCAGCTGTTGTACATTGGGTTTCTACGTCTTCCGAAAAATCCTTTGTTTTTAAGCTTGTTCGTGTATTTTTCCATTAACATCCCCCGCACCCTTGTCGGTGGGTTCACCGATTTTTTGTTCAATCCGACTTGGGTGCTGATCGTGGCGTTGTTTGGCGGAATGGCGCTATGGCTGCGGGTGCAGGGGGACTTACGGGCATGGCTTGCAGCGAAAAGGCGAATCACGGATGAGGGATGAATGATGAAAACTGTATTGATTTATTACCCGTTTTCACTCGCCGCGGAACGAAACAGCGGGTCTAAGCTGCGGCCGTATGAAATGCATCAGGCGTTTTTGCGTTGGGGAGCGAAGGAGGGAGTGGACGTTCTTCTAATCGCTGGCACGTCCGCCGAGCGGGAAAAGCAATTTCAAGAGCTCCGCAGCCAAGGCAAGCTCGATGATGTCTTGTTTTGCTATATGGAAAACCAGACGATTCCGCTTTGGCTCACTGACCCGGGACACCGGCCGCAGCGTCCGTTCGTCGATCGCGATGTGCTCCGCTACCTGAAAGGCCGCAACGTTCCCATTGGCGTCTTTTACCGCGACGTCTATTGGAAGTTCCCTGATTTGTATCCGCTCCGCGGCTGGAAAAAAGCGGCCATGCAAATGATATACCGTTGGGAAGAACGGTTTTATGAGCGGTACTGCGATGTCATCTTTTTGCCGAGCCTCGAAATGGGAACATACGTCGCGATCCGCCGCCCGATGGCCGATTTGCCGCCGGGAGGGAAGCAAAAGCCGTTTCAGCGGTCTAGGACGGCAAAACAGCCGTTGAATGCCATTTATGTCGGCGGCATCAACAATGCCGATTACGGGCTTCCGCTCCTGCTTGAGGCGATTCGCCTAGCCAACCGCCGTGAGCCGCTTGTTTCGCTCACCGTCGTCTGCCGAAAAGACGAGTACGAGCGGCAGCCGCTTGCGGTGAAAGAAGAGCTTGCCGACCTGCAAGTGCGCGTCGAGCACGTCAGCGGTGAAGCGCTCGACCGTTTGTATGCGGAGATGGATTTCGCCTTCATCCCGCGGCGGCGGAGCGAGTACAATGATTTTTCCGTTCCCGTCAAACTGGTCGACTATCTGTCGAGCGGCCTGCCGATTGTTGCCACCGCTTGTTCGGCGCAAAAGCGATTGATTGAGGCGGATGGGTATGGCGTCATTTGCGACGACAACCCGTCGTCGATGGCAGAAGCGATCGCCAAGATGGCGGACATGCTCGAGCAGTGCCGCTTGCGCATTGCGCAGACGTTTATGGCGAAACATTCATGGGAAGCGAGAGTGGAAAAGGTGAAAGAAACGTTGGTGGGGGGCCTCCGATGAAAGTCGCCTTATTGGCTCCAAGCAAATCGATCCATACGCATAAGTGGGCCCGCTTTTACCACACGCAAGGCATCGACGTGAAAGTCGTGACGTTTAAAGACCATTACGGGGCGGAGCAAGCGAAAGAAGTCGAGACAGTCGTGCTGCCGAAATGGCTGCCGGGGAAGTTGTCGTATTTTTCCACTGTCTTTGCACTAAAGCGCCTGCTCGCTTCGTTTCAACCAGATATTTTGCACGCTCATTATGCCTCCAGCTACGGGTTGATTGGGGCGCTTGCGAGGTATCATCCGTTTTACGTCTCCGTCTGGGGGCGCGATGTGTATCAGTTTCCGAATGCCCATCGCTGGAACCGACGGATGCTTGAATATACATTGCAGCGAGCGGACGTCATTTGTTCGACAAGTTATGTGATGGCGAAAGAAACCGGAAAGTATACGGACAAACCGATCGAGGTGACACCGTTTGGGGTGGATGTCGCCCGCTTCAAACCGTTGCCGAAACAGCCGAAACGGACCGTGACGATCGGCACAGTGAAAGCTCTTTCCGACAAGTACGGGATCGCTGATTTGATTCGAGCGTTTGCCGTTGTGCACGAGCGGCATCCACAAACGGAGCTGTTGATCGTCGGCGATGGACCGCAGCGAAGTGAATACGAGGAGCTGTGCGCCCGCCTCGGCATCCAATCCGTGACGACGTTTGTCGGCAAAGTTCCGAACGAACAAGTGCCACTGTACATCAATCAAATGGATATTTTCGCCGTGCCTTCGACGGAAGACAGCGAAAGTTTTGGCGTTGCCGCCGTCGAGGCGATGGCGTGCGGCGTTCCTGTTGTCGTCTCCAACGTCGGTGGGTTGCCGGAAGTCGTCCGTGAGGGAACAACGGGGTTGATTGTGCCGAAAAACAGTCCGGAAAAGCTAGCGGAGGCGTTCAAACAGCTGTTGCTTGATGAGAGGCTGCGGCAACGAATGGGGGAAAACGGCGTCAATCATGTTCATGAACATTACGATTGGACGGAAAATGCGATGCGCATGATCCGATTATATGAACAAACGTTGAAAGGCGGTGGAGGGAGTCGATGAGGAACAAAGCCGTCATATCAGCTGCTGCGGTTGGTGCTCGTTGGTTGCCGAAAGCGGCGGCTAGGACGCGAAGCCGGCGGATTTATGTTGGCAAGCTCGTGATGGCCGTTGGCTTGCGGCAACGACTATACATCCAAGGACAGCGCAACGATGCCAGAGGGGCGTTGCCCATTTTCCACGCCTCGTTTGCGCTCACCTCTTGGCGCTCGAAATGGAACGTTTGTTGGCGATTGTGGGGGAAAGTGGTGGGGAGCGGACGATGAGGATCATTTACCTATGCCAACACTTCCCACCGGAAACGGGCGCACCGCAAATTCGTGTGTATGAGGTGAGCAAAGAGCTGATCAAACGGGGGCATCAAGTGGAAGTGCTCACGGCATTCCCGCATCATCCGCACGGCGTGATCCCGGAGCCATACCGCGGCCTGTTTTATTTGTTTGAACAATGGGACGGCATTCCCGTTCATCGGACATGGATTTATCCGTCGCCAAAGGGGAGCTTTTGGAAACGACTCGCTTCGTATTTTTCATTTACGTTCAGCTCGTTTTATTCATTGCTTGTGAAAGCGAAGCCGACGGATGTGATCATTTGCAATTCCCCGCCGTTGTTTTTAGGGATCACCGGGTACGTGGGCGCGAAGTGGAAACGGGCGAAGTTTGTTTTCAACGTCGCTGACATTTGGCCGGAATCGGCCGTTGAGCTCGGCATTTTGAAAAATCGGCTGTTCATCCGAATGGCGAGATGGCTCGAGCTGTTTTTATACCGGAAGGCTTGGAAAATCGCGGCTGCGACAGAAGGCATTCGCGATTATATGATTGAACAAGGAAAGGCTCCCGAGGATGTCTTTTTATTGCCGAACGGCGTCAACACGGATGTGTTTCGCCCGCTGCCGAAAAACAAAGAGTTGCTTGCGGAATTAGGGCTCGAAGGAAAAGTGGTGTTTACGTACGCCGGAACGATGGGATACGCCCAAGGGCTCGATTCGGTATTGCGGGCGGCGGCCATCGTCAAAGCAAAAGATGAACGGGCGCATTTCCTGTTTGTCGGCGACGGCCAAGAGCGAGAAACGTTGATGGCGTTAAAGGAAGAGCTTGGCCTTGACAACGTGACGTTTTACGGATCCGTTCCGGTTGAGAAGATGCCAGCGATTTTCTCCATCACCGATTACAGCATCGTTTCGTTGCGCAATATCGATTTGTTTAAAGGAGCAAGGCCGTCGAAAATTTTCCCAGCGATCGCCACCGGAACCCCGGTGCTGTATTGCGGCGAAGGGGAGAGCGCAGAGATTTTAGAAACATACCATTGTGGAAAAATCGCTCCTCCGGAAAATCCTGAACAGATCGCTGCCGCGGTTCTCGAGTTGCTTTGCCTTCCGAGCGAGGAATACGAAAAGATGGCGAAAAATGGGCGCAAGTTGGCGGTGGAGCAATATTCTTGGAAGCGAATTGTTGATGATTTGCTTCACGCCCTTAGCGATGAAACAAATCGGGAATCCGTTTGGAAGGCAGAACAATAAAAAAGAAAGGGCATCCAGCTTATAAGCTGACGCCCTTTCTTTTCTTTTCGAGACAAGGTGGCATGTTTCGCCTGGATAGATGCAACGAAGACGTAGAACAAATTCTTGACGAAAAAACGGTTCGTCCATGTTCGACTGGCAAAAGCAAGCCAAGGCGTGACGGAAGACCGAACAACCGCCCGCTTCACAGACTCCCCGATTGTGGAAGCGGCGTGGTTCGGGCGCTCGACAGTCGATCTCGTCCTCAGTAAAAACTGCACGGGAAATCTTCAAACATGGCCTCTATATCGAATGATTGTGTTCTTTATCCAAGGGCTATGCGATCACTCGAACGAGACTTCCGCCCCACGGAAGTAATGCTCTAAAATTTGCTCCGCCGTCCATCCGCGCTCGGCGAATGCTTTTGCTCCGTATTGGCTCATGCCGATCCGGTGTCCCCATCCTTTTCCAGTGACAGTGATCGAGCGAACCCCTGACGGCGAGGCAGAAAGCGGCACGATGCCATCCGTTGTTTGCACCTTGATTCCTTCGACGCCGGCGAGCGAAACGGTTCCGCTCCCTGTTTGGACGGAGTAAGACGACAAGGAAGAGGCAGCGATGTTGCCGCTGGCCGTTTGAATCGACACGGATGGTCCGTTTTTTTGCACTTGAATGTCAAACCAGTTGGACGGCAAGATGCCGTAAAATTGATTGCCGTCTAGCGGGAACAGTTTGCGGATGGTCGTCTCATTGCCTTTCACCGTTTTTTCGCCTGCCGAGGTTTCAATCGTGACGGCACCCACTTCTCCGTTCGCGCCGGTTTTGGCAATCGAAACATCGTATAAAACGACTGATGGATCGGTGAACCCGAACGAACGCAACAGCACAGTTGGGGAGAAGGTGAATGACCATCGGCTGTATGGCGATGATTCATACGGGTCATCGACGCTCGCTAAATATGGGTAGGCGGTTTGCGACGAGTTCCAGACGTCGCTTACATTGGCGGTTTTGCCGCCGCTTGTCGAATGGTAATACGTTTCAACGACACTGCCATTATATTTCAGATACAATCCTCTTGTCGCATCCACTGCTGCGTTCGATCGTGGAGATTCTCCATCAAATCCTTTATACGTCTGTGTGTTTGGATTGGTCGTCAAACTTGTTTTATGTTTATAGGCATAGTTTCGGGCCGCAATGGCTTGCGCCTTCAGTGCTTCGAGCGGCCAAGAGGCGGGCATCTCGCTCGGTACGACTCCTTTTAAGTAATCTTCCATATCTAAAATATTGACAGCATACAAGGCGTTGCTTTGCAAGCGAATGTCGACGCTGCCGCGATAACGGGTTCGATTCACTTTCACCAGCGATAACGGCGCAGTGCCGATCGTTTCTTGAATGGTAAATCCCGTGCTTGAAAAATCCGTTTTTCCGTTGTACGTGACAAACATGGTCGAAGAGGAAGGCCCGAATGTCAGGCTTGTCCCGCTTGGCAGCGGGGTGATCGTCAACGTCTCTTTATTGACGATTTGATAGTTTCCTTCGACGGCGACTGTCAGCGATGTCCCTTTATATACAAGGACTTGCACGGGATTGTTGTACGTTTTCACCCCAGCGGCGTTCGAAGCGGAAGGAGAGATGATGAGCAAAAACAGGCCGACGGCCAACCACGCTAATTTTTTCACCGTCACTTCACCTCACCAAATTCAGCGGCCATCCAGCCCCGACGCCCATCAGACAGTTGCACGTTGTACCATTTCTCCCCTTTGCTGTCGGTAAACGGTTGAATATAGACCATCACGGTTCCCTTTGGGACGGTCGCAATAATCGGATAAGACGTCGTCGCTCCTTTTCGAATATTAACGGCAGCTAGGGCGATGACATGCTTGGTGCTGTCGCTGCTGACAGCGGATGTCGAGACATCGCCGGAATAGATCCAACCTTTCGACGAAGAGGAGAGAACGATGTTGTACCACAACCCTTGGGAAGTAAGGTGTGCTCCGACTACTTGCAGGGAAGCTCCTGTCTGTTTATAAGTGATGACGCGATAGCTCGTTGACGCTCCGCTGCGGATGGCCGCATTGTTTTTCACTACATAGACGACCGAAGGTAAAGACGGCGAAGCAGGCTTGCTGGCAAGTTGTTGTTGAAGTTGTTGAATTTGTTGTTGCTGGGCGTTCAGTTGCGCTTTCAAGTTGGCAATGTCGTTTTTCATTGGGTTGAGTTGGGAAGTCACCCAGTCGACGCTGGCTAACACGACTTCTTCCGATGCTTTCATTGCTGATGGCGTAAACAAGAGAGCGCCTGCTGTCATTCCGACCGCTAGGCTGGCAGCAATGGCCCATTTGGATTTTCGTTTCATCATGTTCATCTCCCCCGTTTTTCGATATGGCAAAGAAAGGAGAATAATAGCTTTCCTAACGAAAAGGCCGGTGAGCTCCAACCGATTCGCTCGGTTCATGAGAAATCGCGAGGAATGACAATGCGATGTTGTCATGTCCCTCGGTTTGACGAACTAAAGATTTGCGGTCGCTTGCGTTACCGGCCTTCTCATGCTATTATTCTCCGAATACGAACAAACTAGAATTGACTGAAATACTCTTCCAATCCTTCGCGAATGCCGACGGCTGCTTTTTGGCGGAACGCTTTGGTTTTCAGCAGCGCCTCCTCATTTGGATTGGAGAGGAAGGCGAGCTCAACAAGAATGCTTGGCAGCGCGTTTTTTCGGTTGACGTAATAGTCTTGTGTTTTATGGCCGCGGTTGTACGTTCCGAGCTGTTGGACAAGATGTTTTTGTACAATGGCGGCCAACTGCTTGCTTTTTGGTCCATTGAAGTTGCTTGATACGTTGTAGTACGTTGTCGTTCCGCGAGATGTCCGCGAGTACGAGTCGGCGTGAATGCTGATAAAGGCGTCGAAATCGGAACTGTTGGCGATCCATGTCCGTTCAGACAGCTCTAAAAAGATGTCGGTGCTCCGCGTCAATTTGACGATGGCCCCGGCGCGTTCCAATTCTTCTTTTAGCAATAAGGCGGTGTCGAGAGTAATATCTTTTTCCCGCGTGCCGCTAGGACCGATCGTTCCCGTGTCGTGTGCTCCATGTCCTGCGTCAATGATGATTTTTTTGCCTTTAAGCCCGGTCTCGAGAATTTTCAGCGCCAATCGGTCGCTATAATGGCGAAGGGTGAACGTGTACCCCGGTTCAAAGGTGATGAGCAGGCTGCTGCCGGTCCATTCCACCGTTTGTATGCCGGGAATATCGGTCGACGGGACTTCGGCGTAGGAAAACGAGCCGGTGATTTTCAGTCGATTGCCCGGCAACAACGAATAGGAGATGCGGAAATTGGAAGTTTTTCTCCATATCAAATAGGCATCTTCGTTGACGGTTGAAAAGGTTGGTTCAACGAGACTATTTAAGGCGACGGTAGAGGTGCTCGATTTCTCAACCCATCCGCGCACTCCATTGGATGTTTCGACATTCAGCCACCCATGATATTCGTACAGGACAGCAATCCGCTCATTCGCTGCCAACGCCTTCAACGATGGATAGTTCGAAGATGCACCTCGTCGTAATAGAGTGTTAGCCTGTTTGACATATACGTAGGATGGGGCTTTTACTTCAAACGCCGGCATCCATCCCGTTTTTCCCGATGCAGAGGTGACTTGCACCCAGCCGAACGGAGACCCGTCTGTCGTCTTCAAAACCGTGACCGTTCTGTTTTTCGCAATCCGCTCGATGACTGCGGCGCTCAAGGAAGGTTCGGCAAACAGCGCCGCATTAACGGTTGTCACCTGTTTTTGCATCCCTTCGCTGGCTGGTGGGGAAAGGTACGACTTGGTTACGACCGTCTCGTGCACCCAGCCGAGCGTTTTTCCATTGAGAGACACTTTGTACCAAAGCGCTCCCGACGCATCTTTGGCGCTTGACAGGCTGTTCAGTTTGGTCCCCTTTTTCAGTTGGGTGACGACTTTGGCTTTTAAAGATGGAGCTTGCCGTACATTAGCGAACGACACGCTGACCGTCAGCGGCTGGCCTGAGATGCTGGACGTGTCCGAGACACCGCTTGGAACCGAAATCGTTGATGACATCGACAACACTTTTTCCGACACCCATCCCCGGACGTGTCCGAGATCAACGCGGTACCAAAGCTCCTGACCATGTGTGACGAATAAATCGATCACCTTGACGGATTGACCGCGTGACACTGTGGCGACGGCTTGGTAATGGACGCTCGCCCCGCGGCGAACCGGGGAGGACTGCACAACGTTCATGAATGCCGGCAAAAGTGTCGGAAGCTGTTCTGGTATGTAGATCTGTTCCGCTTTTATCCATCCTTTGACCCCCGCCCATTCCACACGCACATACTGTTCCCCGAGCGAATTGGTGAACTGGGCAATGATCGAGACGACATCGCCGTTAGACAGTGTTTTCACGATTGGATAGTAAGGGGATGCCCCCTTGCGCATCGCAATGTCGTTAGCGGCGATGACTGCCCGCTTTCCGACGAGCATAGAAGGCGGTTGGTTGGAAAAGCGGTCGGCCCGCGCCCAGCCGGTGACGCCTCCATATTCGATGCGGTACCATGTTTCGCCAGCAGCATTTTGGAACTTATCGATGATCTTCACTTGTTGGCCAGCGGGAATCGATCCGACGACTTGATATGAATCGGTCGCTCCCCTCCTTAGCAAAGAGTTCTGCTCAGCGACCATCAGGGACGATGAGGACGGACTCCCATCTGCAGCTAAGACGGCTGACGGCCATAGCGGGCAAGTCGCCAACAAGACGGAAAGAAGCGTTTTTTTCAAGGATTCGATCCCCTCCTTTTTTCAAGTTTGCGTTTTCTCTACTATCATAGCGAATTTTGCCGTTTTATCCAACCCGAATTCAGTCCTATTATGAGGAAAAATGAAATGTTTTGTTGAAAAAGGGAGAATGAGAGGACGATGACGGTTGTGGAAGACGAGAAATCTCATCTGTGTGTGGTGGTTAAAATAGGAAAAAAGGTGCCCGGCTGAGGTTTTTGGACACCTTTTCTTACAGACTGTTAATTTTCGCTTTGCACCGACGGCGAATCGTTGCGTGTGAGGGAGACGTTGGACGTCTCAAGCGCTTGCCGAAGCGTTTCATTGATTGAGCTAACCGATTGCTCATCCGGGATGTAGTAGTATACGCCGCCGATCGTTTCGTCGTATCCTTTTAGATGCAAATTTTCGACATCCGCGTTCTTCATTTTTTGATAGACATAGATAAACGATAACAAATCGGACGGAGGGATGTTCGTCCGCACATGATCCCCTAAATCGGCGATGACGTCATCCAACTTCGGCAGCGAGGTGATGGACGTGCTTTTGTCAATAATGGCACGAATGACTTGTTTTTGTCGCTCATTGCGGCCAAAGTCGCCGCGGGGGTCGGATTTTCTCATGCGCACATAGGCGAGTGCTTCATTGCCATCCAACTCTTGTTTGCCTTTATGGAACGTATGCCATTTGAGCGAACCTGTCAGTTGGGCTTTGAATGTGAACGGAACATCCACCGTGACGCCCCCTAACGAATCGACAATTTTTTCGAACCCTTCAAAATCAGTCGTCACGTAATAGTCGATCGGTACATCGATCAGCTTATTGACGGCTTCTATTGTCGATTGAATGCCCCCATAGCTATAGGAGTGGGTGATTTTGTCTTTCCGTCCTTCGCTTGGAATGTATACCCTAGTGTCACGGGGGATGCTCAACAAGTACACTTTGTTCGTTTTCGGGTTGACGGTCAGCAGCATGACGACATCCGATCGCCCTTTCTCATCATGATACTGGTTTTCGACTCCTACTAGCAGGACGGTAAATGGATCTTTGCGCATTTCAATGTGATCTTTCCGACTACCCGGTGGTTTGAGCGCTTCATAAATCTTGTCCGATGCTTTTTTTGTCTCGGAGTAAATGTTATAGCCAAAAGCCCCTACTCCGCCGATTAAGAGAAGCAACAAGAGCAGCACGAATCGGCGAAGTCGCTTCTTTTTCTTTCGTTTTCTTGTCGATTTTCTCGTATTCATGGTTATTACCCTTCTTTCCTTACAGTTTCGTTTCAGACGGGAGCAGCCGTTCCCTATATTCAGCTGCGCCCACTACGAGGTCCGCTCTTCCATTGGTCAATTCCGTCACCCATTCAGCAAACAACGATTGTCCATCTTCAGGAACAAGCACCTCAAAGGTGACACGATCGGCGTAATGGATGTTTTTGATCATATAGGTTGACGCCCGCAATTCGTTTTCCACTTTTCCGAGCCATGGATAGTCGATCGTGACATGCATGACGCGCATGAGACAGCGTTCGACGATGCCGGCGGCTTTTAGCCCTTCGGTGACGGCGCGGCTGTAGGCGCGTACCAATCCTCCGGCGCCAAGTTTGATGCCGCCGAAATAGCGGGTGACGACGGCAACGGTGTCCTTTAGTCCTTTTTTCTTCAATACTTCCAGCATTGGCACGCCCGCAGTGCCGCTTGGTTCTCCGTCATCGTTAGCTTTTTGAATCTGGTCGTGTTCGCCGATAAGGTAAGCCGAGCAATTATGGGTTGCGTCCCAATGCTTCTTTTTGATTTGCTGGATGAAGGCGATGGCTTCTTCCTCCGTCTCGGCGCGGCTGATATAGCAAATAAACCGTGATTTTTCAATCACGATTTCTTGTTCGCCATACCCTTTGACGGTGTAATACGATGGCAGCAACGCCAACCCCCCCCGATCGTTAAGAAGGTATGCGATGATTTTGCTGAAAAAGGTAGCGATTTGCGCTGACTATGGTAAACTGAAAATACAAGAGTTGCAGACAGGGCATGCTTTTACTATTATAAATCGACAACTTTTTTCCTTCAAATAAATTTTGATGGCGCTCGTGCGCACGGCTTGGCAGCGCTGCTGGAGGTTGGCAAATGGCTGGGGAAAAACGTTGGGATGTCAAACAGTTGGATGAAATTGTCGAAAAAATGATCGACACCGTTCAACATAGCAAAGACGAAATTTTCCACATTGGCGAGCAGTCAAGGCAAGAACATGATCACTTATTGCGGGAACTCGAAGAAGTGAAACGGTTGACGGCCGAGACGATCGAAGAGGCGGATCGTTTGGAAGGGGAAGCGCGGCAGGCGCGCCGTCGCCTGTCGGAAGTGAGCCAAAACTTTTCCTCCCATTCTGAACGGTATATTCGCCAAGCGTATGAAGCCGCCCATGAGCTACACGTCAAGCTGGCGATGGTGCGTGAACGCGAAAAGCAATTGCGCCTGCGCCGCGATGAACTCGAGCGGCGGCTGGCGAGCCTTTCTCAAATCATCGCGCGCGCTGACCATTTAGTTGGGCAAATCACCGTTGTCCTCAACTATTTAAACAGCGATTTTCGCCACGTGAGCGAAATGATTGAGGGAGTTAGACAAAAGCAAGAATTCGGTTTGAAAATCATCGAAGCGCAAGAAGAAGAACGACGGCGTCTGTCGCGGGAAATTCATGACGGTCCCGCACAAATGCTCGCCCATGTGCTTCTTCGTTCCGATTTGGTGGAAAAGGTAATCAAAGAGCGAGGAACCGAAGAAGCGATCGCCGAAATTCGCGATTTTCGCAAAATGGTGTATTCGGCTTTGTCGGAAGTGCGTCGTATTATTTATGACTTGCGGCCGATGGCATTGGATGACCTTGGACTGGTGCCGACACTTAAAAAATACTTACAGACGGCCGAAGAATATAGTAAGGGAGTCCATATTTCTTTTGTACATATCGGCGAAGAAGTTCGGCTGCCGTCGCGGATGGAGGCGGCCGTGTTTCGGCTTGTCCAAGAATCGGTGCAAAATGCTTTGAAACATGCTGAAGCGCGCCGCATTGATGTTAAGCTGGAAGTGGCGTGCGGAGACGTATTGGTCAGCGTCAAGGACGACGGCAAAGGGTTCGACCCGGCCGTCAAAAAAGAAAACGCGTTCGGTCTGATCGGCATGCGAGAGCGGGTCGAGCTTCTTGGCGGTACATTGACGATCCGTTCGAAACCTGGCCGCGGAACGACGGTGTTCATCCGCATCCCGCTGGACCGTACCGTTTCGGAAGACAGGTAATGGGCTGACTGTCCATGTGCGGTTGGGTCAATAAGGAACACAGGCCGCGCTTTTGGAATAAGGCGGAGCGCCCCCGACATGTTGCCGCGCCAAGTCAGTAAGGAACACAAATCGTTCTTGCGTGATGCCGATGCACAACGGGAATGGAATTGGGTATCCCTAATTGATCAGCACGGTAAGAACTCGAGTGAACGTTCGACAAATACATCTTAAGGAGGAGAGGAACCGATGAAAACACGCATTGCCATCATTGACGATCACCAGCTGTTTCGTGAAGGCATTAAGCGCATTTTGGAGTTTGAGGGCGACTTTGAAGTCGTGGCGGAAGGAAGCGGCGGGAGCGAAGCGCTTTCGATCGTGGAAACACATCGCCCGGATTTGGTGCTGATGGACATTAACATGCCGGACATCAACGGCGTTGAAGCGACGAAACAGCTGATTGAAGCCTACCCTGATACGAAAGTGGTCGTCCTGTCGATTCATGACGATGAAAACTATGTCATGCGCGCTTTGCAGACCGGAGCGACCGGCTACTTGCTTAAAGAGATGGACGCCGATACGCTGATTGAAGCTGTGCGGGTCGTAGCGGAGGGCGGTTCCTATTTGCATCCGAAAGTGACGCACAATTTGATTCGCGAATACCGCCGTTTGGCGATGGAAAAAAGAGGGGGGGCAGTCAAGCGAGAAGTGCGCCGTCCGTTCCATTTATTGACGCGACGCGAATGCGAAGTGCTCCAGCTGTTGGCTTATGGAAAAAGCAACCGCGCCATCGGCGAGGCGCTGTGCATTAGCGAGAAAACGGTGAAAAACCATGTCAGCAGCATTTTGCAAAAATTAAATGTCAATGATCGGACGCAAGCGGTCGTTGTGGCGATCAAAAACGGCTGGGTGGAAGTGCGCTGACCGCCTTGGGCGTTGGCGATCGGAGGCTGGCGGTCCCGCTTCCCGCATCGTTTGTTTTCGTTCGGTGGCGCGAAAACGGCATTCCCGCTTTTTGGATCGGAGGACGAAAGCGAACGGGCAGCGCCAAGAACAACAAGCGGTTAGAGACGTCAGCGGGCATCTGTTGTTTCCTTTTCATCCTGCGCGCTCGCTAGTAAGAGTGGTGGGCCGTCCGCCTTTTTGGTATAATGGAATTAAATTCCCGGTCAGGAGGGAAGGGAGTTTGTGAAAACCGCAATTGTTACTGACAGTACGGCCTATTTGCCAAAAGACGTGCGCGAGAGGTTGGGCATTCGCCTCATTTCGCTCAGCGTCATTTTTGGCGAGGAAGCGTATCGTGAAGAAATCGACATGACCGCTGACGAATTTTTCGCCAAAATGAAAACACATTCTGTGTTGCCGACGACGTCTCAACCGTCGGTCGGCGAGTTCGTTGACTTGTTCACCGCCATTCGTGAGGAAGGGTACGATGCGGTTATCAGCATCCACCTTTCAAGCGGCATCAGCGGCACGTATCAAGGGGCGGTTACGGCGGGAACGATGGTCGAAGGATTGAGCGTTTACGCCTACGACTCAGAAATCAGCTGCATGGCGCAAGGATTTTACGCCATCGAGGCGGCGGAGATGGCGCAGGCGGGGAAAACGCCGGACGAGATCCTCGCCCGCCTCGATGAAATGAAGCGAACGTTGCGCGCTTATTTTATGGTTGATGACTTGTCCCACCTGCAGCGCGGCGGACGGCTGACCGGGGCGCAGGCGTTCATCGGCGGCCTCTTGCAAATCAAGCCGCTTCTTCGCTTTGAAAACAAAGTGATCGTGCCGTTTGAAAAAATCCGCACGCGCAAAAAGGCGGTCAAACGAATCGAAGAATTGTTCGCCGAAGATGCCGACAAAGGCGTGCCGCTCAAAGCTGCCATCATCCATGCCAACCAGCCGGATGAGGCGAACCGCTGGCGCGACGAGCTGTCCGCTCGCTATCCGCACGTCGAGTTTTCGATCAGTTATTTCGGTCCGGTCATCGCCACCCATGTCGGCGAAGGCGCGCTTGGGTTGACGTGGTATGAGCTGTGAATTGGGGGTGCCAAGCGCGCCTCAAGGAGGCTGGTGAAAAACGGCTGTCACGAGCAAATCAGCGACATGGCGCCAAAAAAAGAAGGCTGATTTCGCTAGGCTTTTCTAACTGATAAAAGCAGTATTTTATACTAAATCATCATCACCGCCCTTCTAGGCTCGAGGGCCGGGCGCAAGGAGGAACGGTTCGCTCCGCCTTGCGCTACGGCGAATCGGTTGACTACTTTTGTTTGTCTTGTCGCCCTGTTTGGTTTTCATGGGACGGAATGAGCGTTGAGCAATATGGGGTTGTTATTCATGGAACTTTCCGGTTTCTCTCCCGCCTTCGCTGCTCTCCCATGTTGTGAGCCGCTCTCCCTCGACTGTATTCCCCATCGCCGCGTGCTTTCATTCATTGCTACATCGTTTTTTCCTCTCTCCTCCTTCTCAACGAGAAAGCTGACCGAACTTGTCGAACGGTTCTTTCCTGAAAAATGTGTCACTATTTCCCCGGGAATGTTGTCGAAACGCGTTGTCGATCACTTTGATGACTCTTTGAGGCTCTTTAATGGTGTCGGATTTCATCGCATCCATTTCTTTCGAAGGTCGATATGTCGTGAAAAAGAGGGTCCAACCACATCTCAACTCTATTCGGAAAAACGTTTTTGCCTCCACTTTCTTTTCTGATCGAAGGTTGCCACGTTGTGCTTCCTACCCTTTTTTTAGGAAAAAAGAGCATTGTTAGTTCCCTCTTTCTCCATAACACTGGTTCATTGATGCGCTCAAAATCTTTCACCTTGGGGGCGCGTTTTTACCGCATCACTGCGCCCTTCGCTCTTTTTGGCTCCCAGCTCGGGAACATGCTTTTCTTGAATTTTTAAAAGAGGTGATGCTCATTGTACATTCTCCCGTCTTCCGTTGCTTCGCCGCTCGTTTCCTGGCTGAACGGCCAGCGTCTCCCGCGGGAGCAGCTGCCGTTTCCCGATGAAGACATCGCCGCCGCTGTCCAGGCCGGTTTGCTTCACGAACAGCCCGGGCTCATCAAAACAGCGCGCGCCTGGCGCTGCGTCCGCTGCGGAAATGACGATCCCCATCTTTTTGCCTCATTTCCGTGCGCCCGCTGCGGATCGGACTGCACGTATTGCCGTAAGTGCTTAGTGATGGGGCGCATCAGCACTTGCACCCGCCTTGTTCATGCGGCCTTGCCTCTTCCTTCTAGCCGTTATGAAGCGCCGCTCGCTTGGGATGGGGAATTGTCCGCCGCCCAAGCGGAGGCCGCGCAGGCTATCTGCCAAGCGGTGCTTGACCGAAGCGAGCTCACCGTTTGGGCGGTATGCGGGGCGGGAAAGACGGAAATTCTCTTTCCCGCTATCGCTGCGGCGCTTGAGAACGGCGAACGCGTTTGCCTCGCCACGCCGCGGATCGATGTTGTCCGCGAGCTTGCTCCTCGCTTTCGCCAAGCGTTTCCCCGCGTTCCACACGCCGTTTGGCACGGAGGAAGCGAAGAGCGCGGACGAATCGCTCCGCTTGTTCTCTCCACGACCCATCAGTTGTTGCGCGCCTACCGCGCGTTTGACGTCATGATCATTGATGAAGTGGATGCGTTCCCCTACTCGGTTGAACCGATGCTCGAATACGCCGCCAGTCAAGCGCGAAAAGAACAGTCGAGCCTTATTTATCTGACTGCCACCCCAGCGCGCGCCTGGCAGCTCGACATTCGGCGCGGGCGGCGGAAAGCCGTCATCATCCCGGCCCGTTATCACGGCCGTCCACTTCCCGTCCCTGCGTTCGAATGGTGCGGCAACTGGCGAAAGCGCTTGGAGCGCGGCCGTCTGCCTGATAATGTCCTGAGGTGGGTGCTTCGTCGTTTGGAACACGGAAAACAGGCGTTTTTGTTCGTTCCTCGTATCGATGAGCTTGAAACTGTCACCCGCCTCTTGCAGCGCGTCAATCCCACCATCGTCGGCGTTCATGCCGAAGCCCCAGACAGAGCCGAGCACGTTCAGGCGTTTCGCGATGGGCGCGTGCCGCTGTTGGTGACCACAACGATCCTTGAACGGGGGGTGACGGTGCCGAACATCGACGTGGCCGTTCTCGGCGCCGAAGACCGCATCTTCACGGAAAGCGCTCTCGTGCAAATCGCCGGCCGCGTGGGCCGCCACGCCGCGTTTCCGGATGGCGATGTCCGCTTTTTCCATCACGGAAAAACGAACGCGATGGTGCGGGCGCGCCGCCATATCCTCCGCATGAATGAAGAAGCGAAGAAACGGGGGTTATTGCGCCGATGAACTGCCTGCTTTGTCATTCCCCGTACAATCCGATTGCGAACTGGCGCCAGCTTCTTTTCCTCGAAGACTTTGACGTCCTTTGCCCGCGCTGCCGAGGGGCGTTCCAACTCATTGACGGCCGCCTTTGCGAGAGGTGCGGCCGCTCGCTCGAGGAGTCGGCGCCTTCGATATGCGCCGACTGCCTCGACTGGGAGGAAGATGAGCGCTGGCGCGGAGTGCTTGCGAAAAACCGTTCCGTATACGTATACAACGAGTGGATGAAAGAAGTCATTGCTTTATGGAAATTTCGTGGGGACTATGCGGTGACGGAGGCGTTCCGCCAGCCCTTGACCACCGTTTTTCGCCGCGATTTTGGGTCGGGGTGGCAACTCGTCCCGATTCCGCTCAGCGCCGAACGGCTGCATGAACGCGGCTTCAACCAAGCCGAAGCGCTCGCCCGCCTGCTTCCGCTTCCATCCTTCCCTTGGCTGGCCCGCAAACACTCTGAAAAACAATCGAAAAAATCGCGCCGCGAGCGGCTCGAGACGGACAATCCGTTTTTTCTCTCCGGGCATCCGCCGATCAATGGGAAGCGAATCGTCCTCATCGATGACATTTACACGACGGGCATCACCGTTCGCCACGCGGCCCGTGTGCTGCTGGAGGCGGGGGCGGCTGAGGTGGGATCACTGACGCTAGTGAGGGCGTGAGCGGGCTAAACATTTGCCGAGGGGATGCCGATATAAACAGTAAGAGAACAACGAGCGAGGAAACATGATGATGCGTATTCGTCACGATCAACGATCGAATGAAATCCCCACACCGGCTGTTTCCTTCCAGCCGGAGAGTGTGCAGATGGCGGTAATGAAAGAAAAGCTTACCGATCAAGAGGCCGTGGTCGCCATCGGTCAACAGGATGTCCGCGTCCGCTTTGTGGATGGCGTGCCGAGTGACCGTTCGTTTATGGTGCGGCTTGTGAAGCAAGAAGGGGGGACTTGGGTGGCGCAAGCGGTGCCACTATCGTCTATAGGGCGGTTTGTGCCATCTTCGTTGGACGATGGAATCGATCTATGGCTGTCAGCCCGTGGCATCCGCCTGACCGAAAAGGAAAAGGAAGCCGTTCGTCGCTTTTGGGAGACGGAAGGCGGCTCGATCAAGCAAAAGCAAGAAACGGTCGCTGCTTTGACGGCGAAACAGCTCGAGGTGACCGAGACACATTTGCGCCTAGCGCATGAAGCGCTCCATGGCCCGCCGCTCGGCGACCTGTTGGCGCCGTTGCTGACGAAAACAGAGGAACCGGAAGAAACCGATGAAGCAAAAGGGGTGCCTGTTCGTGAACAGACGGAGCGATGGGAAGGTTCGCGCGCCTATGCGGCTGCATCGGAGCTCGTTCTTCCCCCGGCAGAGACGCGGACGTTTGTCATGACGGCAGTGACAGAAAAAATGAGGCAATTGGTCCACGATTTTCGCGTTTGGCAGCGTGATATGGCCCGTCAGCTTGAACAATTTGCGCATGCTGTTGCCCAGCAGGCGACAGAGCGGGCCACGCCGCTTGTCGAGTCGCTCATTCATTCGCTTGACCGCATGTTGCTAAACGGGGACTGGCTGTTGTTTACCGATATGAAAACGGAAACGAAGCTGCTGGAGGCGGGGGCGAAATTGGCAGAAGCGAAACGCGGCCTTGCGGAAGGAAAGATGGACGAAGCCGCCAAGACGGCGCGTGAAGTGAAAGCGTTGTTGGAGTCGCTCCGTTTTCAGCCGTCCGAGCAAAAGGTGATGCGCTTTTTCATCGAATCGGACGAGCGGCAGGGAACGAAGCCGCACGAGCAGCTGTCGCGCATACTGAAACAAGCGTCCCAAGCGGCTCGTGACAACGCACTATCGGCGAGAGGCGTCGTTGAATCGCTGCGTCGCCTCGGCTTTTTCCATGAGCAAGAAGCGGCCCGGGCACTCTTGAGCGGAGAGCGGTTACCACCGGTCGAGAATTTGAAATCGCTGCTGCTGTCATGGGTGGAGGAAGGAACCGCACCCGCGCAAGCCGAACGGGTGCTCATGAATCTTACCGGCCAACAGCTGCTCAACAAATTTACTGTTGACAGCCACACGCAAACGATGTTGTACCAGTGGCCGCTCTCGCTTCATGGTGAGATGGCGACCGTGCATGTGCACGTCAACGCTCGCAGCGGTAACGGACAGCTTGACTGGCAAAACTGTCGCCTCTACTTTTTGTTGGATACGAATCAAGGTAAAGTGGGGATTTCTTTGCAGGCGATCGAACGGCAGCTGTCCGTGACGGTGGAAACAGAATCCGAGAAATTGGCGGCAGTATTGCAGTCATACGCTTCGACAGTCAAAGATCATCTGGAACAGATCGGTTATCGGGTGCAACGCCTCGCTTTTCAACCGATGGACACCGAAGACGAAGAGCGAGCGGCGACAGACAGAATGAAGACGGAAAACGAAACGAGCCAGTGGGAGTGGACGATATGAACAGGCGCCGTTACGCCCCTGCGTTTACGTCGTATGAGCAACATCTCGGCCGGCAGCCCCGGCAGCTCGCCGATGAGGTGGCCGACAAGGCGGAGCGGGCGGGCATTCCGCTGCCTCGCGACCGGGAGTTGCTCAGACAGCTGGCCGATCCGGTGTTGCGTGTCCCGCCGCAGCTTTACGCGGTGATCGGGGAAGTTTTACAATGGATTCAGAAGCTTGATGAACAAGACGGTAGGAGCGAAGGAGATGGAGATCAATAAAATTGCCAACACCCCATCGGTGCCAATTGGCAAAAAAGCGGCCGCTTCTTTTTCGCCATTGGTGTCATTTGCCGAGCTGACCGCCAAGGAGCAGGAAAAGCTGCGCAACGAGCGGTTGAAGCAGCTGGCGGATGAAATCGAACAGCAAGGACAAAAACTGGCCAAGTCGCGGACGGTTGACGATTTGCGGCGATATAAGCAGCTCGTCAAACAATTGCTTGATGAAGCGGTGAACCATGGTTTGAAGCTGACGGAACAGTATGGGTTCCATTGGAGCGGCCGTTCTCGCGTTTATCAGATCGTCAAAACGATCGACCAAAAGCTGCTGGACGTCACCAACGCGGTGCTCGAACAAGAACGGTCGCGGATGGATTTGCTGCAGACGCTGGGGGAAATTCAAGGATTGATCATCAACTTGTATACGTAATGGCCACATGTGGGAGGGAGAAAGGATGGGTTTAGAAAATTGCCCGGCCTGCGGTCGTCTGTTTGTCCGCTCGCCGGTCCGCGATGTTTGTCCAGCTTGCCGTGAAGAAGAAGAACGGCAATTTCAAATCGTAGCCCAATTTTTGCGGCGCCGGGAAAACCGGTTGGCCACGATGGAGCAGATCGTTGCGGCAACCGGAGTTTCTGAAATGTTGTTGACAAAATTCATCAAAAGCGGCCGATTAACGTTGGCGCAGCTGCCGAACTTAGGATACCCGTGCGACCGTTGCGGCAAGCTGATCCGTGAAGGAAGAATGTGCGCCGACTGTTCAAAAGATTTGCAAAGGCAGCTAGAAATGGTAAAGAAAGAGGAAGAGCAGAAGAAACAACAAGCGTTTCGCACGTATTACACCGATAAAGGGCGAAACGGCCGCTAAACAAATGAACGGATTGACCGATAATAGTAGTAAGACAACAATGTGCGGAACGGATAGGAGGAATCGCAGTGAGAATCGATCACCGTTTTTCGATGGGCGTTCATCCCTACCGTCAGTACGCGGGCATCCCTGAAGGAAAAACAGGGCAACCCGGACGGCGGGATCGGGTTGAAATTTCTGAGGAGGCAAAAGAACTGCAGCACCGCTCCACTTGGGCTGCCGAGCGGGAAGAGAAAGTGCGCCGGTTGAAGGAGCAAATCGACAACGGAACGTATGAGATCGATGCCCGCGCTATCGCGGAGAAACTATACAAGTTCTATAAGGGCGATGGCCAATGAACACAAGGATAGAAAATCAGCGAACCGATGATGAACAGCGTGTGCCAGCATTGCGGCTGATGGCGATCCTTGACCGGCATTTGGCGCTGCACCGGCATTTGCTTCAATTGGCCTATCAAAAAACGGACGTATTAAAACGAGGCGATACGGACGGATTAATGCAGTTGATCCAAAAAGAACAACCGGCGATCGCCGCCATCCAGCAGCTCGAGCGCGAGCGAGCACAGCTCGTTGCCGCATGGTCTGGCGATGAGAATCCGCCATCATTAGCCGATTGCCTGCCGAAAATAGGCGGGGAGGAGCGGCAAAAAGTCGAACGGTTGGCAGACGAGCTCCTTGCCGTCATCCGCGAACTTCAGGCGGCCAACGAGCTGAACGGGCAGCTCATCCGCCAGTCTCTTCAGTGGGTGACCCTAATGCTTGATCAATGGCTGCCGCAGCCGCCCAACGTGACCTATACGGCGCCAAATCAGAACGCTGCCGCGCACGAGCGCGCGCGTTCGCTCTTTGATTCGAAAGCATAGCAACGATCCGACGGGCGGCCAAAAGGAAAGCAACTGGAGCCGCTAAACAGAAAACTACACCCCGTTATGGAAGGGGAAAAGGAGGAGCACGATGCGATCAACATTTCACGGGCTGGAAGTCGCCAAGCGCGGCATGGCCGTGCAGCAAATGGCGCTGTACACGACCGGCCATAACATTGCCAACGCCAACACGCCCGGCTATTCACGCCAGCGCGTCAACTTTGTCCAAAGCGAGCCGTACCCTCCAGCGTCCATGAACCGCCCGCAAATTCCGGGACAGATGGGGACGGGGGTCGAAGCGGGGTCGATTGAGCGGGTGCGCGATCACTTTTTAGATTATCAATATCGCAATGAAGCAAGCAAATCAGGCTATTGGAGCGCTCGTTCCGAAACTATTGCAAAAATGGAAGAGATTATGAATGAACCGAGCGAATTTGGTCTCGGCAAGGCGTTGACACAGTTTTGGGAATCTTTGCAAGATTTAAGTGCCAATCCTGAAAATGAGGGAGCACGTGCTGTCGTGCGCCAGCGCGGCATAGCGGTCGCAGAATCGTTTCATTATCTAAATACTTCTTTATCGCAAATTCGTACGGATATAGGACAAGAAATTAAAACAGGCTTATTGGCAGTCAATTCAATTTTGAAGCAGATCAGCGAACTAAATGACCAGATCAAAACTGTCGAACCCAACGGGTATTTACCTAATGATCTTTATGATAAACGCGATGCTCTTGTGGATGAACTGTCAAAGTACTTTCAGGTAAAGGTGGAAACCGTTCCTTCTGGAGGAAATGCTCTTGATATTGCAGAAGGTGTATATGAGATTTCTTTAGTCAATCAAGATGGGTCCACAATAAAAGTGGTGGCCAAAGATGGCTATTCCAAATTATTTGTTGAACCATCCGTCAACCCTGTTAACGATCGTACGAACCCGGACGGCTATGTTTCCAAAATACAAATTGAAGGCGCCAGTGGAGCCCTCACAACAATAAGCGATAGCGATTTCGGTAACTTAGCGAACGGCAGAATCAAATCATTGATTGAGCTATATGGCTATGGTCCTAATCGTGATAATGTAAAAGGCTACTATCCGGATATGCTTGCCGACCTAGATAAAATGGCGTATTCTTTCGCCGCTATATTCAATGCTCAACATCGCCAAGGGTACGGTCTAAACAATTCAAACGGAATTGATTTTTTTGAGCTAAACGCCGATAATACGACAGGAAAAGGGGCGGCAGCTTCGATTAAAGTGTCAGATGTCATCGTGAATGATCTTAGTCAAATAGCTGCATCTGCAAAGAGCGGGGAGTCAGGTAATGGAAATAATGCCCTTTATTTATCCATGATAAAAGACGTTCAAATCACGAACAGTTTAGCTCCTCTGCCGAGTGGAAACGGAGCGACGGTGAGCGTGCCCATTATTGGCGGAACGGTACAAACATTTTATCAAGGATTGATTGGCAAAATAGGGGTTGATGGACAGCAAGCGGAGAGAATGAAAACGAACGCTGAGACGCTTGCTGCTTATGTGGATAATAACCGTCAATCAGTTAGTTCTGTTTCCTTGGATGAAGAAATGACCAATATGATTAAATTTCAGCATGCGTATAATGCCGCTGCCCGCATGATTACAACAATTGATGAAATGCTCGATAAAATCATTAATAATATGGGTGTGTCTGGAAGGTAGGTGAACGATAGATGAGAGTGACACAATTTATGCTGGCCAATAATATGCTTCGCAACTTATCAAACAGTTATGACCGGCTTGGAAAATATCAAGAACAATTGACAACAGGAAAGAAGATTACTCGTCCTTCAGATGACCCGGTCGTGGCAATGAAGGGAATAGCCTACCGAGAAGAGTTGGCGCGTGTCAAGCAATATCAACGCAATATTGGAGAAGTTCGCAACTGGATTGATAGCGCAGATGATGCATTAGATAAAGTCGGGCTCGCTTTACAGCGCATTCAAGAACTTGTTGTTCAAGCATCGACTGACACAGCTACCCCAGAAGATCGCAAAAAAATCGCTGATGAAATTGATCAGATTCAAAAGCACGTGGTTGATATCGCCAATACGAAAATCGGGGATAAATATATTTTTAACGGAGCTGATACGAAAAATCCGTTATTTATCGGCTACCCAGGGCAACCGGGCTTTGCAGTCAACGGCAATCAAGGCGATGTGGAGATTGAGGTGTTTGGCGGGATTAAGTTAGATGTCAATATTGACGGGAAAACATTGTTTACCGGGATGATCGGGATGCTGGATCAATTAAAAACGGCTTTGAATGATCCAAGCAGCAACGGAAAAGCGATTGAAGGTTATTTAAGCCGGATTGAAACGCAACAAAACGCTTTGTTATCGGCCCGTTCGGAGCTTGGTGCCAAACAAAATCGAGTGGAAATGATGGAAAACCGCTTAGCCACTCAAGAAGAAATCGCGACAAAATTAATGTCCAACAATGAAGATATCGAATACGAAAAAGCGATTACCGACTTGATTACCCAAGAGAGCGTGCATCGCGCTGCTTTAAGTGTGGGCGCCCGCATCATTCAGCCTACATTGGTTGATTTTCTCCGTTAACAAACGGAAAGGGTGAGCAAACATGAATTTCCCGCAAATACAAATTCACACTACAAAAGCGATTCTTGGTTTACACATGGAAAAGCCGATCCAGCACATCGAGCAGCCGAAAGCCGACTTGTCCATTGAACAGAAACCGGCAACGCTCACAATCGACTCTCAACCGGCCCGGTTGACGATTGATCAGTCAAAAGCATGGAGAGATATGGGGCTGCTTGATCCATTTGATTCTACAAGAAAGTTTGCAGAGGAAGGCCGCGAAGCGTTGTTGGAAGGCATTGCCCGCCGCGCGCAGGAAGGAGACCAGCTCATGAAGATTGAAAATAGAGGCAATGCCATTGCAGCGATGGCGGCTGAAAAAGGCTTCCATCCTTATAAACAACTTGGAATAACATTTATTCCATCTGTTCATAGTGTAGATATTGGCTATCAACCAAGTTATTTGGATATGAAAATCGATGCAAATAAGCCAATCATTAAGGCAAACGTAAATAGACCGATTCATGAATACAAGCCAGGGAACGTCTCTGCCTATATGATTCAATACCCAACTATCAAAATGGATGTGAAATATTAACAAAAAGCGGTACTGATGATGTACCGCTTTTTTTGCGAAAATGAGAAAGGAGCTTTTCGTTATGAAAATAACATCAAAATTTTTCGGGGAAATTGAAATAAATGAAGAACAAATTATCCATTTTCCCAACGGGATCCCTGGATTTGAAGAAGAAAAACAATTTGTCATTTTGCCATTAGAAGAACAATCGCCGTTTGCGATTTTGCAGTCGATTCATCACAGCCATGTCGGCTTTGTCATTGCTTATCCATTCTCTTTCTACCCCGATTATGCGTTTGATTTAACAGAAGAAGATATTGAAAAGCTGAAATTGAATTCTCCTGATGATTGCTTGACATATACGATGATGACGCTAAAAGAGCCGTTTGCTCATTCCACCATTAACTTAAAAGCGCCAATCGTTATTAACGTGAAAGAAAAAATAGGAAAGCAGCTCATTCTTCATGACAGCGTCTATCCGATCCGTTTTCCGTTGTCCGAGGTGAGCGGGAAGGAGGGAAAATAATGCTTGTTCTCACCCGCAAGAAAAATGAATCGATCATGATTGGCGATTCAATCGAGATTAAAGTGCTTGCCATCGAAGGAGAACAAATCAAACTCGGCATTATTGCACCAAAGCATATCGACATTTACAGAAAAGAGATCTATGCAGCGATCCAAAAAGAAAACAAGCTGGCGGCCAATGTTCAAGCAATTTTGCTGCAACAACTAAAAAATAATAAAAAAACCACTAAACATTCCATAAATGTTTCCGATATTAAAAATGTAGACAGGGAACAATAAGCGGCCGCCCCTGTCAAATTTCTACAAGGATGTAGAAAAAACGATTCAAGGAGGAAGGAACATGAGAATCCAACACAACATCTCTGCGTTAAACACGTATCGCCAACTGTCATTCAACAACACGCAAGCGGCGAAAAACTTGGAAAAACTGTCTTCGGGTTACCGCATCAACCGCGCTGGTGACGATGCAGCAGGCCTTGCCATCTCTGAAAAAATGCGCGGCCAAATCCGCGGTCTGGAAATGGCATCAAAAAACGCGCAAGACGGCATCTCGTTGATCCAAACCGCTGAAGGTGCGTTAAACGAGACACATGCGATCCTTCAACGCATGCGCGAACTTGCCGTTCAGGCCGCAAACGATACGAACGTAAGTGCTGACCGTAGTGCAATCCAAGCGGAGATTAGTGCTCTTTCATTGGAAATTACTCGTATCGCCAATAACACGGAATTCAACACGCAAAAACTTCTGAATGGTAGCTTTTCGGCGAAAATGTTCCAAATCGGGGCAAATAGCGGCCAATCGATCACATTATCAATTGCCAATATGGGTGCAGCTGCGCTCTCGGTAAACGGGTTAAGCGTAACGAAGGCATCAAGCGCAAATGCCGCGATTTCGAAAATTAACAATGCAATTGAAAAAGTGTCGAGAGAACGCTCGAAGCTTGGGGCTGTTCAAAATCGTCTGGAGCATACGATCAACAACCTCGGGGCAACGGCGGAAAATCTGTCTGCTGCTGAATCCCGTATTCGCGACGTTGATTATGCCTTAGCTGCATAAGCGGCGACAGGCACAGTCGTCCTAGCTGGAAACGGCTAGGAGTATGACCGGGTGAATTGCTGGAACCCCCTTAGAGCCTTTGGCGCCACAACGGAGCTGGAAACGGCAGACGTGATGGCCGGAAAAGCCAAAGGATTGGGCAACCAGCAGCCAAGCTCCTGTCCCGAAAGGGTGGAGAAGGTTCAACGACTAGGGCATACCACCTAAGGCGCATTCGCTATGGTGATGAAGTCCGTAGGGGAGCGGAATTTCCATCGTTCTGAATTCCCCGAAGTGCCCGGCCCCTCACTAGCGGTAAGCTAGCGGGTGAAGAGATAGTCTAGTCATTTGCGAAAGCAAATGTTCGCACGATGGCGAAAGAAATGATGGAATTCACGAAAAACAACATCTTAATGCAAGCGGCGCAAGCGATGTTGGCTCAGGCCAATCAGCAGCCGCAAGGAGTGCTTCAATTACTCCGATAATTGTCGTCAAGGAAAAGAGGAGTGTCCCACAAGGATTGGGAAACTCCTCTTTCGTTGCTATATACACGTATGGACTGCTTTTGTCGCACGATACATTGCGCCAATCCTGAAAACACGAGTTAAGAAAAAGGGTTCCCTCGTCCTCAGAATTCATTTCCAAAGACAGGTGTTCCAATAGATCGTTCATCCGTATGCACTTGCTTTTTTTCAGTTTCACTTCGCCCCCTTCGCTCTAAGAAGCTGGTGACGTAATCGCGGCTGCGGCCTTACAATGTCATTTCTCAATGAGAAAAACCTGTTTTTCACGTATTCTCCCATTGATGAAGAGGATCAGCGTTTTTTCACCGGCCTTCTAACCGTTTCACCGTTCACTGCACGTGTTGCCAATCCCAGTCGACTATCTCCTGAACATACGTGAATTCGAAAAAATGTGCCAAGGTATGTTCATCTTTCTGATGGTGACGAACTTTTTTGCCCTAGAAGTTGATCTTGAAGACAGACACCCTTTTGACTCAACCTCCTTTTCATCGCCATCAGCTTGACAATTTCCATAAAAAGTTTGTCTTTGCACGTATTTAAGAAAAGAAAGAAACAGCCGATAATATAAGTGAGGTGCTAATGATGGACAACAAGCTGAAAAAGTACGAAATCATCGAGGAAACTGCTAAAAGCGGACAGCGGATTTATAAAGTCAACAACTATTATCTGCACAGCAAGTATGATCCGATTCGAGAAGCTGCCCAATTTGCCGAACGCCATTATAAAAAGAATTATCTTCATATTTTGTTCGGCGTCGGTTCAGGATATATTGCAAAAGCGCTAAGTGAAAAAATGACAGAGGAAGAATTTCTCATTGTCGTTGAGCCCATCGAGTGGATCGCTGATCACCATTTGGAAGAAAACGTCCAAGTCGAGCGGTGCATTTTGATGAAAGGGAGCGATCAAGAGCTTTTTGATCATATTTACGAAGCGCTTAGAAATACATTCGGTAATCGAGTTGCTGTGATGTGTTCTCCTAATTATGACAAAATTTGTCCAAGTGACTATCATGCCCTATTAAAAACAGTCAAAGATCGCATTTACATACACCAAGTCCATACCAATACGCTCAAATGCTATTCGAAGGAATGGCAAAAGAATTTTACCTTGAATTTGTTTTATGCACATGATGATGTGCCATTACAATGTTTGAAACAATTTTATAACGTGCCAGTGGTTGTTGCTTCTGGCGGTCCGTCACTGACAAAGCAAATCCCTTTATTAAAAAAGGTGAGAAATCATATTTTGCTCATTTCCTCTGGATCGACGATTAATTCTTTACTTCAATACGATCTTGAACCTGATTTTGTCGTGACAATTGATGGGGGCATCAACAACTACAGGCATTTTGAAGCCATAGAGCTGAAACAAGCAAGCATCATATATTCCTTATCGAATCATGAAAAAATCAGAGAGAAGTTCAAGCGAAGATCATTTGTTTTTATCCCCAGCCTCGATGAGCGTTTAACACAATATGCACAAAAATTAGTAAATAAAAAAATAGATGATGTATTAGGAGGCGCCTCCGTTGCGGTTTTTGCTTTACATATAGCTTATATGATTTCAAATGGGCCTATTGCTTTGATCGGTCAGGATTTGGCCTATACCGATAACAAAACTCATGCAGAAAACAATAGGAATTTCATGGAAATAAACGAAGCCTATATAAAAGAAAGACGGATGTTCCATATCAAGGGGTATTATGGCGATCAAGTTTTAACAGATTATGCTTTCTTAACCATGAAGCATAATTTTGAAAAGCTCCTACAAACGTTTTCGCATCCTGAGAGGATCTACAATTGCACCGAAGGCGGAGCGAAGCTAGATGGCTACCAGCAACTTTCTTTTCGAGAGTTTTGCAATAAGTATGTAGACATAAATACAAAGGTACCAATGTTTGCTATCGATGCATACCCGCATAGGGATCTTCAAGCATGGAGAGAGTTTCTTGTTCGGGTTGAACAGGAAATAAAGCTGCATGATAAAGTGCGCCGTCTTGCCGAAGAAGCTTTGTTGTTGTTAAAAAGCAATGGTTTTGATACGCGGTTTGATGCTAAAATAGTAAAGAAGCTAGACAAGATCGATCAACAGCTAAAAACGATCTTCGATGAAGGAATCATGGCGTTCATTACTCAACCTATCGTTGTCGATACGTTTACCAATTACTTGCCGAAAGAAAATGAAACAGAACAAGAAATGTATCAACGAGTATACACTCGCTCCATGGACTTGTATTCACGTTTGCAAGAAGCTGCCCTTGATTCAAAAGCTCATTTTATGCAACTAAAAGAGAAAATCAAAAGTCAAATTCATTCGATGGATAAGAGGGAGAAAGATGACGGATCTCATTTACGAAACTCAACATAGCTTCTATCAATATATTGAGCGTGTGGCGGCAGGAACGCAAATGATCGCTGACTATTTGCGCGAAGATAAAGTGGGAGAAGCGATGCAGCTGATCACACAGTTTAGCGAAGGGGTTGTTTGGCTGACAAAGGTCATCGCATTGATGCAGCAGCATCAATATGATATTCGTATCAATCCGAACCAAATTAACGAATTTTTGCTTGAAATCAATGATGGCTTGGAACGCCAAGACTATATTATTGTTGCTGACATGTTTGAATATGAAATCAAGCCTTTTTTTGAAGAGGCAGCGAAAGAACGATTTTATCAGAAGGAAGAGGAAAATTGACTGTTCCAGACCGCAATCTTGCTGCAATCAATAACACAGTAGCTGAAACGCCGATTGAGGTGGAGATTCATCCATCCAAAAAAGGGCCGCCAACAATGAAAGTGAACGGCCATTACTTGTATAGTCGCTACGATCCATGGAAAGAGGCCGAGCGTTTTATCGAGTCGCAAATCGACAGAGACGCCAATCACTACTGTCTTTTTGGGCTTGGGCTCGGATACCATGTGCAAAAATTGCTGGAAAAAGAGCCGAATAAACAGATAGTCGTTTTGGAGCCTTCTTTGTCTATTCTCCAAAAAGCGGCTGAACATATGGATTTATCCTATATATTTTCGCATCCGAATGTGGAAATTTTCTTCCTTGACCAAGAACAATCTGTGATTGGTACATTGAATGAGTTGGCCAAGCAGCACACTAGATGGATTATACCGAATGCTTGGTTAAAAGCCTTGCCACCAACCTATCCGTTAAAATGGTTTTTCGAAGAAATAAAAATTCAAGACATGTCCTTTCAGCGATTTTCAGCTTTAATGGAGCGTAATTTCAAAGAAAATGTAAAATGCATGGATCCAAATGTAGGAAAACTGTTCGCTAAATTTAATGATCAAAAAGCGGTATTGGTATCGGCCGGCCCTTCACTAGATGAAGTGGTCCATTCTTTACAAAAGCTGCAGAACAAATATTTTATTTTATCAGTTGGCTCGGCTTTTCAGGTTCTTAAAGCAAACCGCATTGCTCCCGATGCTGTGATAATCACAGATCCGCAAGAATTTGTCTGCCAACAATTAGAGGGCTTGGACGATACATTGACGTTACTGTATTTGTCCACCGCCTGTCGTTTCGCTGTAGCAAATCATAAAGGGCCGAGAATGATCGCATTTCAAAAAGGGTATCTTCAAGCCGAGCGTTATGCTCGCCAAAAACAGTTTCCTCTCGTCGATACCGGGGGATCTGTGGCGACAGCAGCACTTGATCTATTAATCAAAATGGGATTCTCTGAAATTGTGTTGGCAGGGCAAGATTTGGCTTACGGCAAAAACAAAAGTCATGCTTTACATTCGACATCAGGGATAGATGTAGCATCAAACGAAAACTTGCTGTCTGTGCAAGCGAATGATGGAACAATTGTGAAAACGACGACCATTTTATCGATTTATCGAAGATGGTTTGAACGAAAAGTCGCTGAAACGCAGCATGTAACTTTTCAAAACACAGCAGAAAAAGGTGCTGTTATTCAAGGAGTACCTTTCGTTCATATCTCTCAAATTGTGTCACAGTCCGAACATCTTATGACATGCAATTTTAAAGAAAAACTGCAACGCATCATCAACCAATGCTAAAATTCACTTTACTTCAAAGGAGCTTATGCGATGGAGTTTTGGCGGAATCAAACAGTTCTTGTTACCGGGGGAACTGGATCATTCGGAAAAAAATTTGTAAAAAAAATACTACACTATGATGTAAAAAAGGTGATTGTATTTAGCCGTGATGAATTAAAACAATATGAAATGGCACAGGAATGTACGGATCCACGAATTCGCTTCTTTATTGGTGACGTGCGAGATAAAGATCGTCTATATCGCGCATTTGATGGCGTCGACTATGTTGTTCATGCCGCAGCGATGAAGCAAGTGCCTGCATGTGAATACAATCCGTTTGAAGCGGTAAAAACCAACATTTACGGTGCGCAAAACGTGATTGAAGCGGCGATTGACCGTGGAGTAAAACGGGTCATTGCATTAAGTACCGACAAGGCTGCGGCCCCCATCAATTTATACGGTGCGACAAAACTAGCGTCCGATAAACTATTTGTAGCGGCCAACTCTTATGTCGGCGGAAAGGAAACGCGGTTTGCCGTAGTGCGCTATGGAAATGTAGTTGGGAGCCGTGGAAGCGTCGTTCCATTTTTTAAAAAAATGGCAGCTGAAGGCAAGAAACTGCCAATCACAGATGAACGGATGACTCGCTTCTGGATTACGCTTGACCAAGGTGTTCAGTTTGTTATTGACTCCCTTGCAAGAATGAAAGGCGGGGAAATTTTCGTTCCGAAAATCCCTAGCATGAAAGTGATAGATCTTGCAAAAGCAATCGCACCGGAAGCAGAAATTGAAATCATCGGCATCCGCCCGGGCGAAAAGCTTCATGAAACGATGATTACCGAAGATGATGCCAGACATACAGTTGAGTTTGATAATTATTATGTCATTATCCCTGAGTTTCCGTGGTGTCCACAAGAATATGAAAAATATGGAATATATTTACCGGAAGGATTTAAATATACAAGTGATACGAATACGGAATGGTTGACGGTGGAGGAGTTACGAATGTTAGTAGAGGAAGTGTAATTGTTTTTTCTCCTTGTTAATAGGAGAAAGGTGTGCAATGTTCACTAATTAATCATATCCAGTTATTCTGCATTTCTTGTAACTTAGAGCTAACAGCATAAACAAAATTTTATATTATTTATATAGTGAATTGCGCATAAATATGCATAATTGTACGTGTAGTAAATAGCGATTAAATCTATACCCATGCGGCTGTTCTAATCTGTCATTCTTTAACTAGTGGAGTGTCTATTGAATCATGTTACGGAGAGGAATAGCACGACCGTAGACTTTTTTGATTAATCACTATTTGTGAGATGAATAGTTGGGAAGAAAAAGCTTCCTGTCTGTTGGGCGATTTGACGAACTTTTTCACTATCGCATTCAATACAAACTCAATTTTCGTTAGTGGATAATTGGAAAGAAAGAGCTGCATCATTGCGATTGACGGCAATGAAGACATACGGTATAAAATGATTTTCTATGCCGTTGTACAAAGATGTAATTTAAAACCTGTCAACTAATTATATGGACTGAAGCTTCCCCATTTAACTTGAGAATAGAGACAGCTTCGGAGCGCTATACTGTCAATCATGACGATTTTTGATTACCAAACGCCTATATCTTTTAGAAGTTGAAACATAAACACATAAATACAGAAAATCCTTGTTCTTGAACCCATTTACCTGAACGTGAAAACGTAGAAAGATGTGGGCCCTCCTTTGGATCATAAATAAGCCGAAAGTAGCCAAAATCGATTCGATGTGTCAACTAACAGACTTAAATAATCAAACGAAAACGAAAAAATCGTTTTTTTAAAAAGAAAACAATTTTAACAATGATTTTATCGGAATCGGTGATTGCCATGTCACATAAAAGGTGTTTCCAGCAAATAAAGTTGGTAAATGTATCAAAATAAAGTCCGCAAAAGAGGTTTTTCTATATATTGTATATTAGAAAAAAATTAGGAATCGTGATTGTGTCTACCCTTAGAAATGAGTTTTTTGTTTCTGTATATTTTCTAATATAGGCGGTTTTTTGCGTCTCTTTATGCATCCATTATATGTTTGGCAATACGTTCGATATATATAAAAATATTTATAAAAAGTACTATTGAAAGAAAGGGATAGGTTTATGGTAGAAGCATGTAAGATACAAAAAAAAATATTAGATTTGTTTGAACGATTAGACTTTGAAGATAAAGTAATGATTTGGGGAGCTGGAGAACATACTGTAGCTTTGCTTAACTTTCTTAATGAGAAAAATATTTCTTTACATTATGTTCAAGGAATTATTTCTAGTTATCAGGAGCATCAACAAATAATGGGGATAAAAGTTTACTCTGTCCAAGAAGCTCTTGATTTGCTTCATTTTGTTAAGTATATCATTATTTCTTCATATTCCTTTCAAGAAGAGATTTTGTATGAGTTAGAAAAGTTAGGTTTACATTCGAAAGCGTTTGTTTTATACAATATGGAGAAGCCTGATCCATTGTTTTATTGGAAGGTAAGGCAACGTTATTATTATAACTATGAAGATATTCCGGCAGATCCAGTTATTCATAATGTAAAATTTGATGGTATTGAATTTAAAATGAAGCTTAATTTAAGGGAGTTTATCCAAAATACTATTTATAATTATGGGTATTATGAGAAGAACGAAACTCAATTTTTATTAAAAAAAATTCAATCTGGTCAAACTGTTTTTGATTTAGGAGCAAATGTTGGTTATTATACTTTAATACTTGCTCAAAGAGTAGGAGTAAATGGAGTGGTTCATTCTTTTGAACCTGATAGCAAAAATTTCAGCCAATTAATTGAAAATATACATTTAAATCAATTATCGAATGTGGTAGCCAATCAACTAGCTGTCTCAAATAATAATGGTTATGTGAATTTATATTCCAATTCTAAGGAAAATGGTGGAATGAAATCATTTGTGCAACAATCTGAATATGTTTATTCACAAGAAAAAGTAGCGACAATTCGTTTAGATAATTATATTGAACAAAATAAGATTGATAAGGTGGATTTTATTAAGGCAGATATTGAAGGAGCAGAAATGCTTGCTTTTCAGGGAGCAGAAAATCTCCTCTCTTCTTCCGATGCACCAGATATTATGTTAGAAATTAATCCTAGCTCACTGTCAAAATTGGGATTTTCTGATGTAGAACTTCAAAAGTTATTAATTGATTATGGATATAAAATATACTTGATAGAGGACAGTGGTACATTAAAGTATATTCAATCCGCAATAGATGTGCAGAAGCCTAATATTAATGTTTTTGCAACAAAAAAAGAATTTTTAGTTTAAAGGGAGAATGGCTCATCACCATAACGTGTACTTGACAGACGGTGCACTTCTCTGAACAGGTGTAGGCAAAACATGATTGGTTTCCT
>JAAROH010007699.1_pt1 | contig 50187 bp, 47 predicted proteins | sample 7248631 | NCBI WGS metagenome assembly JAAROH01 (sample SAMN09772309, study PRJNA484901) | compost metagenome | isolation source: Vermicomposting unit | place: India | reverse complement strand
AATCCATTGTAACACAGGGCTTTTTTACACTGTCAACCACAAGGGGATAATATCAGAGTTTAGTCAGAATCCGGGTTTTTTCTTTTGCCCGTGGCATGCCCACGAGTTTTTCTCATGAATTAGTTGCCATTGATTGCTTGTTGTCGGCGCATACGAATGGCAGCCTGGGCAGCAGCGATGCGCGCGGCGGGAACACGTGGCAGGAGTGAGGAAATAAAGTTTATGCCAACGTTCTGAAGGAACAGTACAGAATGTTTTTCACTAGTGTGCTCGCCGCACACGCCGATGGGCAGATTTGGTTTACGTTTCCGGCCCTTTGCAATGGCAATTTCAATCAGCTTGCCTACGCCTTCTTCGTCAAGATACACGAACGGATTTTCTGGCAAAATATTGTGATCCAGATAGTGAGCTAGATATTTGCCTTCTGCATCGTCGCGGCTGAATCCGTAAGTAGACTGCGTCAAATCATTTGTGCCGAAGGTAATAAAGTCAGCGTATTCAACCATTTTATCAGCGGTTATGCAAGCGCGCGGCAACTCAATAAACGCTCCGATCGGAATATCGATTCGATCGCGGTAGACGCTGAATACCTGTTCGAGCGTTTCTTCCACGGTTTCGCGTACAGCTTTCATTTCGCGCCAGTCACTTACAAGAGGCACGATAATGTTCGGGTAAACGGTCATGCCTTCCGCTTTCAGTTCAAGCGCCGCTTCCGCAATGGCACGGGTCTGGACTTCGTAAATTTCCGGATACGTGATGCCGATTCGGCAACCACGGTGCCCAAATGAAGGATTCAGTTCGTGCAGCATTTCGATCCGTTGCTGTAGCGCTTCTTTTTCGGCGAGCAGTTCTTCATCACCTGCTAGGCGCGCCCGTTCGATTTCGAGCGCAACGGTTGTCGGATGCGGCAAGAACTCGTGCAGCGGCGGGTCAATGAGACGTATTGTAACTTGCTTGCCTTCCATCGCCCGAAAAATGCCGATGAAATCCGATTTTTGTAGCGGAATCAGTTGCTGTAGCGCTTTTTTACGCTCGCGCGAAGTGCGGGCAAGAATCATCCGAGTAACCCGTGGCAGGCGTTCCGGGTCCATAAACATTAATTCCGTGCGGCAGAGTCCGACTCCTTCAGCGCCCATTTTGCGCGCCAGTTTGGCTTCCTGTGGCGTATTGACGCTGCTGTAGACAGCAAGCGTTTTATATTCATTGGTCCATTCGAGAAGGGTGCAGAATTCTTTCGAGAATTTTGGTGGTACCAGCGGAACTTCCCCGAGGATGACACGCCCGGTGGAGCCGCAGATGGTAATGACGTCACCTTCTTTGAGGATAACGGTTCCGGTGTGAAGCTCGCGCCGTTCCATATCAACGGTAAACGATTCGCAGCCGACGACCGAAGGCGTGCCCAAATCGCGTGCTACAACCGCCGCGTGACTGGTTACGCCGCCGCGCGTTGTCAGCACGCCAGCGCTGGCGAGGATGCCATGAATATCTTCTGGGGTCGTTTCCTGACGGACAAGAATGACAGAATGACCGGTACGGTGCTGCCGCTCCGCTTCTTCCGCATCAAACACAATAATTCCCGTGGCCGCTCCGGAACTGGCATCGAGCCCTTTGCCGATAATGTTAAGTTCGGCATTCGGATCGATTGTGTACTGCATGAGCGGTGCAAGCGATGCTGGGTCAACTCGCATAATGGCTTCTTCACGCGTGATAAGCCCTTCATTTGCCATATCGACTGCGATTTTAATATTTGCTTCGGCGGTTCGTTTGGCGGAACGGGTCTGCAGGATGTACAGCTTGCCTTCTTCTACCGTAAATTCGATATCCTGCACGTCACGATAGTGTTTCTCAAGGTTATAGGCAATTTCTTTGAATTGCTCGAATGTTTCGGGCAGCCGCTCCTGGAGGACGGTTAGCTGCTGTGGTGTGCGGATGCCAGCCACAATATCCTCGCCTTGCGCGTTAAACATGAATTCGCCGAACAGTTCGTTTTCTCCGGTGGAAGGGTGACGGGTAAACGCGATGCCTGTACCGGAGTTTGGCCCCAGATTGCCGAACACCATTTGTTGAATGGTAACGGCCGTTCCAATATATTCCGGAATTTTTTGAATTCGTCGGTAAATCATCGCGCGCTGGTTGTACCAGGAATCGAATACTGCGCCGATGGCGGTGATAAGTTGCTGTTTTGGGTCTTGCGGGAATTTATGTCCTGTTTCTTTGAAAACAATTTCTTTGAAAATGAGAATCAAATCAAGAAGATGGTCGCAGCTTAATTGTGAATCCTGCTCTACGCCTGCCTGTTTTTTTATTCGTTCCAGTTCGTCTTCGAATTGTCTTTCATCCACGCCCAGGACGATGGAGCTAAACATTTGAATAAACCGGCGATAGGAATCATAAGCGAAACGCTTATTTTCCTTATGCGCTGCCAGAGCGGCGACCGTATAATCGTTTAGACCGAGATTGAGGATGGTATCCATCATACCGGGCATGGAAATGGATGAGCCGGAACGGACCGATACGAGCAGCGGGCTACTCGGATGACCGAAGCGCTTGCCTGCTGTTTCTTCAAGCGTATGCAGCGCCCAATAGATTTCCTGTTCAATCTCTGGATGGATGTTTTTTCCTTCCTCATAAAAGCGACGGCAGGCGCTTGTTGTAATGGTGAAACCCGGAGGGACGGGGAGCCCAAGCCCGGTCATTTCGGCCAGATTGGCTCCTTTCCTTCCGAGAAGATCATTCATTGTTGCATTGCCTTCGTGAAACAAGTAGACGTATTTTTTACTCATCATTGTCGCCTTTAAGTGGCGGGCACCTCCGATTCAAGTAGCCAATTTGTACATTTTGCTTCCTTTTTACACTATTATAATTACGTATCATAGCGAATACGCCATGACTTGTGAACAAATATTGACTTTATTTTCAGGCATTTGCTACGATATAAAGCGACGAATTCAAATCGTTCTTTATAAAATAATGCTTATTTTTCAGAAAATTAAAACCTGAGCTTCTTGTCAGCAGAAGGCTTGTCCGATATACATAATTCACTTCGAGACAGACAAAAAAATTCCTGCCAAAAGCGGTGCATGATCGTACAGAAATTCAGGGGAGAGTGAAGGATACGGTGGACATGGTAGTTTCTGTTTCGTGGTTAGCAGAACATTTGCATGATGAAAAGCTGGCGGTGGTGGACTGTCGATTTGTGCTGGGACAGCCAGAGAAAGGAAGGGACGGATATAAAACTGAACACATTCCGGGTGCGATTTATTTCGATCTGGAACAGGATTTATCAGCGCCGAAAGCTGTACACGGTGGACGTCATCCCTGGCCGGATGCGGACGTGTTCGCGACTAAGCTTGGCCAAGTAGGGATAGACAATGATACAGCGATTGTGTTGTACGATGAGCAACAAGGGGTGATGGCTGCTCGTGCATACTGGGTATTGCGCTATGTTGGGCATGAAAAGCTGGCGCTTCTTAACGGCGGATTTCCGGCGTGGAAAGCAGCAGGGTATCCAGTAACCGCGGAAATGCCGAAGCGTAGTTCTGCTACATACGTACCCCGCGTCAGGAAGGATTTGCTTCGCAATGTGGACGATGTGCGTCGCCATGTAAAGGGCGGGCAAGCTCTCTTGGTTGATTCACGAGCACATAACCGTTATACCGGGGAAGTGGAAACGATAGATCCGGTTGGCGGCCATATTCCGGGCGCAGTGAATTATGAGTGGCAGTGTGTTGTTGACGAAACCGGGAAATGGAAGGATGAGAAAGTGTTGCGTGAGCATTTTTCCGAATTGCCACGGGATCGGGAAGTGATTGTCTACTGTGGTTCAGGTGTCACCGCCTGCGCGAATTTGTTTGCGCTTGAACGTTTAGGATACGAAAATGCCAAGCTGTATGCTGGCAGCTGGAGCGATTGGATTTCTTACCCCGACAACCCGGTAGCTACGGGCAACGGATGAAAAATCAGGAGACGGGCACTCTGAGTACAGATCTTTATTCGATTCAAGCGACGCCAATCATCCGAACGAAATCTTCGCTCGGCAATTATAAATAACGATAAGATAAAAAGCTTGCCCTTGACGTTACGTCAGGGGCTATAATTTTTGGTAAGCAAGGAGTTAGAAAGAGATGACATACGAACCATTGATTACGAGTTTGTTTGAAAGGAAAGAAATTTCTGTTGAACGAGAGGGAGAAATCGAATGAGGAACTCGAACAAGTTAGCCAATCCTGAAGCTGTTCAGGGTAAAAGAATGGGTTTGCCCAAATGGGGGGATTTCTGGTCTTTATTAAGTAAGCACAGGCCAGCTCTTTGGATTATAATCGTTGCTGTTGTGCTAGGTCTCGGGGAGACGCTTCTTTCCTTGCTTATTCCTTTGTTTACGATGGATATGGTGAATCAATTGTCAGCAGCAAGTCTGCAAGGAACTACAATTGTTTCAATGATAAGCGTCTTTTTATTTCAGGCGTTGATGTCAGGTTGTTCGATTTACACGATGTCTTATGTCGGTCAATATGTCGTAGCCCGGTTGCGCAGTGAGGTATGGCAACGGGTGCTGAAGCTACCTGTTTCGTTTTTTGACCGCAATACTTCAGGGGAAGTGATGAGCCGGATTACCAACGATACGAATGTCATCAAAGATTTTATTACAGCTCATGTTATTTCCTTCTTTTCCGGACTCCTTTCCATTATCGGAGCCGTCATTTTATTGCTCATGATCGATTGGAAAATCACGCTGTTTATGTTGCTCGCTGTGCCTGTAGCCTTGCTCATTTTATGGCCGATCGGTGCCAGAATGTTCGGGGTTTCCAAGAAGATGCAGGACGAAACCGCGCTGTTTCAAGGGGATCTTGGCCGCGTGTTATCGGAAATTCGCCTTGTCAAAGCGTCTCTGGCAGAACCGCTGGAACGAGAGCGGGGGGATAAGAGAATAACCCATCTGTTTCGTTACGGTTTGAAGGAAGCCAGGATTACGGCAATTTTGTCACCTCTAATGATGAGTATTATGATGCTTCTGCTTGTTATGTTGATCGGCTATGGAGGAGTGCGGGTTGCTGAAGGATCGTTAACCGGCGGTGAATTGGTAGCGATTATTTTGTATATGTTTCAAGTTGTTGTTCCTTTCACGCAACTGGCTTCGTTTTTCACTCAATTCCAGAAAGCGATGGGGGCTTCTGAACGGATCATTGAAATTTTACGGGAAGAACTAGAGGAGTCACACCCGCAGGTGATCGAGCAACCGCTGCGTGAGCAAGCGAGTGATCGGCAAAAGTCGCTCCGGTTTGATACAGTCAGCTTCGGTTATGCTCCGGACAAGTTCATCTTACGTGATTTGTCTATGACGATAGAAGCAGGACAAATGACTGCCTTCGTCGGTCCGAGCGGAGCAGGGAAGACGACGTTGTTCTCGCTGATCGAGAGATTTTATGAGCCGTCAGCAGGAACTATTTTTTATGGTTCTATGCCTCTCTCATCCTTACGTATTCAGGATTGGCGAAGTCGTATTGCGTATGTGTCACAGGAAAGTCCGATGATGGGCGGCACGATCCGCGACAATTTGACGTATGGCCTGGAAGAAGTTGACGAAGCAAAAATGAAAGAAGCGGTGGAACAGGCGAATCTGAGCGCGTTTATCAGCTCGTTGGAGAAGGGATATGACACGGAGGTCGGAGAAAGAGGAGTAAAATTATCGGGTGGGCAACGCCAACGCCTTGCGATTGCCCGGGCGATATTGCGCGACCCGGAAATATTGCTCCTTGATGAGGCAACAGCCCATCTGGACAGTGCTTCTGAGCAGTTGGTGCAGGAAGCGCTACGAGTGTTAATGCAAGGTCGAACCACGCTGGTCATTGCCCACCGTCTATCCACAGTACGCAATGCAGACAAGATCTTTGTTCTTGAAAAAGGAGTGATAACAGGGCATGGTACTCACGATGAACTGTTAGTAACTCACGAATTCTACAGAAAGCTGGTGCAACAGCAATTTGATCAAACCGGATGAACTCCGGTTTTTTTGTTAGAACCTTTTTTCCTGTTGTTCTAAAAAATCTTGAATATCTCGCTCAAGTTCTGCCGTTGTTGCGTACGGCGTATCAAGCTGGAGCATTCGCCGCAAAATCCGCACAGTCGCTGGAGTAAGCGTCAATTCTTCTTCCCAGATTCGCTCCGCCTCTCCTGCTTTGGCTTCATACGTACTGTATAGCATAAACAGCATAAAATGGCCGAGCGCGTATATATCGCTCCGTGGGTGGACTTCGCGTTTCAGCCTTTTTTCCGGCCAGTAATGGTCATTCGTTGTTTCCAGGTAAGAAGGGGAGTCGTCCAGATAGCGGGCAAGTCCGAAATCAAGCAGATATATTCCGTCGTCGTTCCAGATGACATTTGGAATGCGTACGTCACGGTGGATGATTCGCCGTTCGTGCAGGTGTTTTATAAGCGCGAGAAGTTCGAGAATGATTTCCCAAGCTTCACGTTCCCCGAATTTCCGGTTTTCCTCAAATAACAAATCCTCCAGTGTCTTTCCCTGTATATAGTTCATTACGTAATAAAGCTGTCCGTTTTCTTCAAATGAGTCAAATAAACGGGGCATTCGCGGATGGCGCAGCGCGGCAAGCATATTTATTTCATATTCATACAGCGTTTTGCCTTTAGGACTGTTTAGACGGCTTGGACGCATCTGCTTCAGCACTCTCTTTTCTTTTGCTTTATGGTCAAAGACAAGGTAGGAAATGCCGTAGCTACCCATCCCCAGCACATGAATAATTTCATAGTTGCCTTTAATAACAGCGCCGGACGGGTGTGGCCGATCCAGCCACCATTCTTTGATTCGTTGCCGCCATCGTTTGATTATATTCACTGTTCCATACCCCTTTTTTTGAAGCTTGACTTTTGGAGTTTGTTCAGAGTACTTCGCTTTTCTATCTTGTTTATACGTAAATTAGGATTTACAGGTTTCAATCAGCGCGGAATGCCTGGGAAATATGATACATTTTGCTAGATAAAAACGAAAACTTTTTGCTTTTTCCATGACAAGATTAGACAAAATCTATGGGACGCTATTTGTATAATAAATATAACAATAATAGAAAAAGAAGGAGGGGCTTTGTTGTGTTTCGTAATGAATTTTTGCAAGTTGTCTGGGAGAAGGGGTGGGTTGATGTGCAAGAACTGGCCAGGCTGCTAAATACGACAGAGGATTTAATTGAAGCAGAGGCAGGGGTGTGTGCGGCGCACGGTTGGATTCGTATGCTAGATTCTCTTATCGTGGCAACGCCTGCGAGTTTTTTTATTTTCATGATGCAATTTATTTTGACACTCCACATGGCTGAAGCCGTGGGATTCTTAAGTCATTAGCGTCCACAGTTCGTTTTGGACAATACCAGAACCTCATACCATGACGTTCAAAGGAACATGTGACCTACTACCAGCAGGATGAGCACCGCTCATGGATTTGATTCTATAGGAAATGGTTGCTCTAAGTCATCCCATGAAGGGATGGTTGAGCAGCACCGCCTTTTATTCCACAATTCAAACGGTAGGCTTTTAGACGGCATTTTTGTAAGCATAAAGATAGACGGAAAATTCTATTTTTAGACAGTATGGCCTGTCTCTTTTTCCCCTATTTTTTCATAATATGGAATATAAAGGTGAAGGAAGGAGGGACAGGTCATGGAGATCGACATTACCGCGATTACGGCACTTGGCATGGCGCTAACTCCCGTTGTTGCACAGTACTTAAAAGTTCCTAAAAAATTGCGTTCTTTTCTCACCGTTATATTAATCACACTTTTAAATATGGGGAATGCTTGGTTGTATGGCGATGACAATTTGCTTGCAGCAAGCAAGGAAGGAATCATTGCAGGATTGATGGCGGTTGGGATTTATTCCACGGGCAAAAACGCAATCGAGCAAACACAGCAAAGGCGCAGGAAATTATAATGTGAAGCGGACATAAAACTCCTTTCTAGGTACAGACTACGAATAGTACCGGATGAGAAAGGGGTTTTTTTATGTGGAAATGTCCTTATTGCGGAAGTGAATATGGGATGCCTTATCGAGACAGTAATTTAACGGGAATGCTTTGTCTTGAGGAAAGATGCGGCCGGTTTCATACGATGACGGAGGAAGAAAGCCAGAGGGAAGAAAGGCATGTCTATGAGTCCGATATGTAAGCGTTTGTTGGTATCGTTTGCTAAATCGGGTACAATAGAAAGAAAGCTGAAAGGAGCGAAGATATGAGCAAACTAACGTTCGTAAGTCGCGAGCAAGACGGGCTTAGTATTCACGTATTGCCCACAGAAAAATTTAAAACGACGACCATTCTTATACATATTCAATTGCCGCTGCAAGAGGATCTTGTTACAAAGGGAGCATTATTGCCGAACGTGCTCCAGCGCGGGACAGCAACCTATCCCAATCCAGCCCAACTGCAGCGGCATCTGGATTCATTGTACGGTGCTATTTTTAGTGCGGGTGTTATGAAGCGTGGGGAGAAGCAAATTCTCCAGTTTTACCTTGAAATCGCGAACGAAAAGTTTCTCGCCGATTCCCGACCATTGCTTGAAGACGGCATGCGTTTCCTGGGGGAAGTGTTGACGCGTCCGTTGCTTGAAAACGGAGCATTTACAAAGAAAATAGTGGAGTTGGAAAAAGAAACTCTTGCTAAGCGGATTGAAGGGCTCATCGATGATAAAATGCGGTATGCCAACCAGCGGTTGACGGAAGAGATGTGCAAAGATGAGCCGTATCGGTTGCTGGCATACGGGATTCATGAACAAATCCCGGGAATCACTCCGGAAGATTTGTACGGATTTTACCAAGAGGCGCTTACTTCTTATCCGATTGACATGTATATTATCGGGGACGTGAATCCGGAGGATGCGGTAGGACTTATACGGAACTACATTCCGCTGACCCTTTCCAGGGTGAAGCAGCTTGCGCCGACCCCATACAAAAAAGAGGTACGGGAAGAGCGGATCGTAACAGAAGAAATGAACGTGGTGCAAGGCAAGCTTAATATCGGGATGCGCACTCAGATTAGCTACGCAGATGACAATTATGTGCATTTGATGATGTATAACGGGGTGCTGGGCGGCTTTCCGCACTCCAAGCTGTTTATGAATGTGCGTGAAAAGGCGTCGCTTGCTTACTATGCAGTGTCACAGTTAGAGACACAAAAAGGGCTTTGCATGATTATGTCTGGAATTGAGACAGCGAACTATGATAAAGCGCTTGCCATTATTAAAGAGCAGCTGGAAATGATGAAGCAAGGCGAAATTACGGACGTCGAGCTGAACCAGACGAAAGCGACGCTGTCAAACCAGTTGCGTGAAACCCAGGACAGCGCTTCTGCTATCGCCAGCATGGATTACAGCGGACGTTTGGCGGGACGCCACCGTACGTTAGAAGAGACGCTTGCCGCCATTGAAAGTACGACGAAAGAAGATATTGCGCGCGTAGCACAAAAGGTAGAAATTGATACCATTTATTTTTTACGTGGAAAGGGGGAGACGAAGTAAATGAAAACTCGCCATTATGATCGGTTGAATGAGACAATTTATTATGACCGTTTGGATAACGGTCTTGAGGTTTACATTTTGCCTAAGCAAGGCTTCAGCAAAACGTACGCTACGTTTACAACCCGTTATGGATCGATCGACAATGAATTTCGTGTACCAGGAAAAGAGAGAGTAAAAGTGCCGGATGGCATTGCTCATTTCCTTGAGCACAAAATGTTTGAAGAAAAGGAAGGGGATGTGTTTACAGAATTTGCCGCGCACGGGGCGTCCGCGAATGCGTTCACCAGCTTTGATCGCACAGCCTATTTGTTTTCCAGTACACAGGATGTGTCTCATAATGTGGAGACATTATTGAATTTTGTGCAGAGCCCATATTTTACTGATCAAAGTGTAGAGAAGGAAAAAGGCATCATCGGTCAGGAAATCCGCATGTACGATGACGACCCGGACTGGCGGGTATACTTCGGACTAATATCAAATTATTATCATGACCATCCTGTGAAAATCGATATCGCAGGCACGGTTGAGTCCATTAGCAAAATTACGAAAGAAATGTTGTACGAGTGCTATGAGACGTTTTATCATCCGTCCAACATGCTGCTTTTTATTGTAGGTGCGGTAAACCCGGAGGAAATAATGGAACTTGTGCGACAGAATCAGGCACAAAAAACGTACGGTCAGCAACCTCCGATCGAGCGTTTTTATCCAGAAGAGCCGGAAGGTGTAGCCAAGAAGCGCTCGGTAGTCCATCTTCCGGTTGGCATTGCGAAGTGCTTGTTCGGTTTTAAAGACAAGAGGGCTGGGCTGGAAGGCGAAGCGTTGTTAAAACGGGAAGTGGCGACCGAAATTCTGCTTGATGTGCTCTTTAGCCCAAGTTCGGATTTGTATCAGAAGTTATACGAACAAGGACTGATTAACAGCGGGTTTGGCGCCGATTATTCAGGTGAGACGCAGTACGGATTTTCTATTATTGGGGGCGACACGAAAGATCCGGATGCGCTTGTTTCCATTGTTGAAAGCGAGCTGAACGATGCGCTTGCACGCGGCATTGCCGAAGAGTCTTTTATTCTTTCAAAAAAGAAGAAGACAGGCGAATTTCTTCGTGCGCTGAATTCGGTGGAATTTATCGCTAATTCATTTACAAAATACCGGTTTTCCGGGACGGATTTATTCGCGCGTGCAGACATGCTAGAAACGATGACGCTGGATGATGTAAACGCACGCTTTAGGGAGCATATTGATTTCGAACAGTTTTCTGTATCGATCGTGACATCGCCTGAAAAACAGTAAAATATACGGGAAAGGAAGAACATGATGAAAGAACGCAAGCAGGCGTGCGTGACTGGAGCAAGCCGCGGCATTGGAGCTGCGATTGCCCTTAGACTTGCACGAGCCGGCTGCAATGTTACGCTGCATTATCATTCTTCAGCGCGTGAAGCGGAACAGGTAGCTGAGCAGTGTCGCGCTGAAGGGGTGGAAGTAACGCTTGTGCAGGCAGATTTGACAGCAGTAGATGGAGTTGAACAACTGTTTGATCAGATACTCAAATCACCAGATGTTCTCGTATTGAATGCAGGGCTTAGTTCTTACGGTCTGATTCAGGATGTGACGCCAGATGAGTGGGAGAAGATGATGAATGTGCATGTACGGGCGCCGTTTTTCTGCGCCCGTCTTGCGCTTCCACATATGCTGCGCCAGGGATGGGGACGCATTATTACCATATCTTCTATCTGGGGAATAACGGGCGCAAGTTTTGAAGTGTTGTATTCGACTGCTAAGGGTGCGGTCGTCTCGTTTACGAAGGCGCTGGCGAAAGAAGTGGCGCCTGCAGGGATTACTGTTAACTGCATCGCTCCCGGTATGGTTCGCACGGAAATGATGACGGGTGCGTTCAGCGAAGAAGAGCTTGCGGGGATTGTAGAAGAGATTCCGGCTGGCCGCATGGGCACACCGGAAGAAATCGCCGCGCTTGCCGCGTTTCTTGTCGGCGATGAAGCTGGGTATATCAACGGTCAGGTTATTAGCCCGAACGGGGCATGGTATTGCTAAAATGAAAGGAGCTATGCATAAAACTGTCCCAAGCTGTGCATCTTAAACGTGAAGGGCAAATATGCCCTTGTATACGCAAAACGAAGGAGGAAGACGATATGTCAGTCTTGGAAAACTTTCAGGATTGGAAAACGTTTTTGGCGCAACGCGTGACCCAGGCGGCAAGTGCTGGAATGGAAAAACAAACAATGGAAAATATAGCATATCAAATCGGCGAATATCTTTCCAATCATGTTGACCCGAAAAACGAACAAGAACGCCTCCTGAAAGAGTTGTGGGATGCCGGTACGGAAGAGCAGCGTCATGCGATGGCGGGCGCTATGATTAATTATGTACAGAACAGGAAGCAATAACGTATTTTTTATCTTAATCCCCTCTTCGTTGAGGGGATTTTCTATTTCTATCTGTTTTTTATTCATTTGCTGTTTTTTGTGTTGGAAGAATTTTATTTTTTAGTGTAGAATAGTGTCGTTACGGAAGAAGAATCAAGCAGGGAAAGGGCGTTTTACTCAAGATGGAAACAGAAAAACAAGATTGGTATCTTGAATACGAAATTCACAAAAATCGGCCCGGATTGTTAGGGGATATCGCTTCCATTCTTGGGATGCTGAAAATTAACATCGTGACGATTAACGGTGTCGAATCGCTGAATGGGAAGATTAATCGCCGACGCGGTTTACTGATTCGCACTGATGATGCAAAAAAAATCGAATTATTGGGCAGCATACTGGAGAAAGTTGAAAATATAACACTGCGCAAACTGCGTCAACCTACAATTTTGGACTTGCTTGCCGTGCGCCATGGACGCTACATTGAGCGTGACGCGGAAGACAAGCGGACGTTTCGCTTTGTGCGAGAAGAAATTGGGGTACTGGTTGACTTTATGGCTGAGATTTTCAAGCGGGAAGGTAACCAACTTATCGGCATTAGGGGCATGCCTCGTGTGGGCAAAACCGAATCAACGGTGGCGGCGTGTGTGTCTGCCAACAAGCGCTGGACATTTATTTCTTCCACGCTCTTGCGCCAGACTGTACGAAATCAGCTCACGGTGGAGGAAATGAACGGAAGCAAGCATGTGTATTTAATTGATGGCATTGTGTCAACCATGCGCAGCACCGAACGCCACGCGATGCTCATGCGTGAAGTTTTACGTATGCCGTGCACAAAAGTTATTGAACATCCGGATATTTTCGTGCGGGAAACCGAATATGAATTGTCTGATTTCGATTATATTATCGAGTTGCGTAACGATCCTGATGAGGAGATTACATATGAAAATATAGAAACAGGATTCTCCGGGTTCGACATTCCGTAGGGAGTTCCCGGAGTGGCAGGAGGTGGATGATTTGTCTGAGCTCGCAGAAGTTTTACGAAAAGCCAGACAGGCAAAAGGAATGTCGCTTGCTGAAATACAAGAGACAACTAAAATACAGCGCCGCTATCTGGAGGCGATTGAGAACGGAAATTTTGATGTGTTACCGGGGCATTTTTATGTCCGTGCGTTTATAAAAAGCTATGCCGAAGCGGTTGGACTTAATCCTGATGAATTAATTAGTCAGTATAGTTCCGAGCTTCCAGACCCGCCAAAGGTAGAGGAGTCTCCCCCACCGCTAAGGCAAAATCGGCACGGGCGTAAGGAGCGAGACGGCGCCAGCAGCAAATGGATGTCGCGTATTTTGCTTTATTTGTTCGCCATTCTTGTCATCGGGGTGATTGCGGCCGGAATTCATTATGCCCTGAAGAATCAGGGAGCCAATCCGGCTCTGCCACAGACGGAACCGAAAGAAGGGACGACTCCGGCAAAGAAAGAAATTATCGTTCCGCCACCGGATACGCCTGAAACGAAGCAACCGCCTCAGCAGCAACAGCCGCCGGTTGCGAACGGAAAGCTTACACCTGCACCGAAAACCGGCTCAGTTATTAATTATGAATTGACAGGTGCCGACAAAATTGTTGTAAAAGTAACGGCCAAGAAGGGCGATCACTGGATGGATGTATCCGGAACGAACGGTCGAGTTGGCATGAAAACGCTGAAAGAAGGTGAAAGCCAAACGTTTGAAGTGACGGAAGGAAACATGGCGCTTATCCGTGTTGTACGGGCGCGCGATGTCGAAGTGTTCGTCAATGGACAGCCTGTCGATACATCGGAAGCGAAGAAAAGCGGTACACAAAGAATTAAGATTGTTCGTAAATAGTCCCTGAAGTATCAGGGGCTTTTCTTTTGACACCTTTTTTTCAGTATATTATACTGATAAATGGAAAAATGGACGCTTGTGTCTACTGGACGGAGGAAATAGAGTGGATAAAACAGCAACAACAGAGAAAGTAGCGATCATCACGCTCGGATGCGAGAAGAACCTTGTTGACTCCGACATTATGTCACAGTTGATTGATGAGCGAGGCTACCTTCTTGTGGACGATCCGCAGAAAGCCGATGTCGTGATTGTAAATACGTGCGGCTTTATTGATGCGGCGAAAGAAGAGTCGATTAATACGATTCTCGAAGTTGCCGATCTGAAAGAACACGGGAACTTGAAATCTTTAATTGTAGCCGGCTGTCTTACGCAGCGCTATAAAGAAGTATTAATGCAGGAAATGCCAGAAATTGATGGGATTGTCGGAACCGGCGATTTTGATAAAATCACCCGGATTATCGAGGAATCGCTGGAGGGCAAAAAACCAGTTTTTGTTGGAAATCCGGTTTTTTCCTATGAGAATGCAACACGTCGCAGAGTTGAGAAAGGAACATATTCCGCGTATATTAAAATTGCGGAAGGTTGTGATAACAAGTGTACATTCTGTATTATTCCGCAACTTCGGGGCGCGTTCCGGAGCCGCACCATTGAATCCATCGTGGACGAAGCAAAAGAACTTGCTGCTCAAGGTGTGAAAGAGGTTAATCTGATTGCTCAGGATTCCACAAATTATGGGTTTGACATTTATGGTGAACGTGTGTTGCATAAGTTGTTGCGCAAAGTATCGGAAGTCGAAGGGATCGAATGGATTCGCCTTCACTATGCATATCCAGGATATTTTACCGATGAATTGATCCAAGAATTCGCGACCAATCCGAAAGTATGTAAATATATCGACATGCCACTACAGCATAGCGAAGACCGGGTGTTGAAACGCATGTTGCGCCCAGGACGCCAGCGTGATGTGCGTGAGCTTATCGCCAAAATCCGGTCAGCTGTGCCGGATGTGGCGCTTCGCACGTCCATCATTGTCGGTTTTCCGGGAGAAACGGAAGAAGAGTTTGAGAATCTTAAAGCGTTTTTACGGGAGATTCAGTTTGACCGTTTGGGCGTCTTTACGTATTCACAGGAGGAAGGAACGGCGGCCGCAAGATTGCCGGAACAGATCCCGGCGGATATTATCGAACGTCGAGCCAACGAATTGATGGAAGTTCAACGGGAGGTGGCCAGCGAACGCAACGGACGTTTTGTCGGTAAAGTGATTTCTGTGCTGATTGAAGCATATGATGGCAAGAATGATGTATACATTGGCCGTTCACAGTATGATGCGAGCGAAATTGACGGCGAAGTGTTTGTCACCGGCTATAAAGGCGAACTGGGACAAATCGTTCCGGTGCGTATCACCCATTCGTACGACTTTGATCTTGCGGGGGAGGTTATCTAGTTGAACCTGGCCAACCGGATTACGCTGGCACGAATTTTTCTTGTGCCAGTAGTTATGATTTTTTTGCTCGTGCGGTTTGATGATTTCGGATCGGTTAAAGTTGGAGGCGTGCAGATTACATACAGTGAAATGATCGCCGCGCTTATTTTTATTGTTGCCGCCGCGACGGATGGGCTTGACGGCTACATTGCCCGCTCCCGCAAAATGGTAACCAACTTGGGAAAATTTCTTGATCCGCTCGCTGACAAGCTTTTGATTTCCGCGGCTCTCATTTCGCTTGTGGAAATGCAGCGGCTGGACGCTTGGATAGCCGTGGTCATTATTAGTCGTGAATTTGCTGTAACGGGACTGCGTCTGGTAGCCGCGGCAGAAGGATTGGTTATTGCTGCAAGCAAGCTTGGCAAATGGAAGACGGTATTTCAGATTATCGCCGTAGCCGCGCTTATTTTGCAGAATTTCCCGTTTGAAACATGGCATTTTCCGTTTGCCACAATTATGGTTTGGGCGGCCGTGATTATGACAATTGTTTCCGGTGTGGAATACTTTGTAAAAAATAAAAAAGTGATTCCGCTCGCGTAACGTTCACCCGCCATTTTCGGCGGTTGATTTATTTGGGAGGCGTTTTACATATGAGAGCAGAAATTATTGCGGTCGGAACGGAGTTATTGCTTGGGCAAATCGCCAATACAAACGCCCAGTTCCTCTCGCAAAAGTTAGCGGAAATTGGAATCGGTGTCTATTACCATACTGTCGTCGGCGACAATGCTGATCGGCTGTACGTACAGATTCAAGAAGCGCTCAACCGTTCGGATTTGCTTATTTTTTCTGGAGGATTAGGGCCTACCAAAGATGACCTGACAAAAGAGACAGTTGCCAGAGCTGTCGGGAAGCCATTGGTGCATGACGAACAGGCGCTTGCGCGCATTATCGCTTACTTTAAACAGCGCGGCATGACGATGACGGAGAACAACCGTAAGCAGGCGCTTGTGGTGGAAGGAAGCCATGTATTGCCGAACGACCATGGCATGGCACCGGGGATGGTTATTGAACATAAAGGTAAACATCTCATGATGCTACCAGGGCCTCCGCGTGAATTGCATCCGATGTTTAACACGTATGGAATCCCCTACCTTTTGTCACTGATGGGTGGCAAAAACGTGGTGCACTCCAAAGTGCTTCGTTTTTTCGGTATTGGTGAGTCGGCCCTTGAAGAAGAGTTGATAGATTTAATTGATTCTCAAACGAATCCGACGATTGCGCCGCTTGCGGCTGAAGGGGAAGTCACGATTCGCTTGACCGCTAAAGCCAAAAGTGTGGTGGAAGCAGAGACGATGATCCGTTCCGTTGAAGAACAAATCGAAGCGCGCGTCGGACAATTTATTTATGGATATGACGATGATTCGCTCGCTTCGGTGCTGGTGCGTGAGTTAAGCGTACGTGGTGAAACGGTGGCATTTGCGGAGAGTGTGACAGGAGGTTTGGCGAGTCATTTACTCACTTCTATTCCGGGCAGTTCGGCCGCGCTGAAAGGTTCTATCATTTGCTATACAAATGAAGTAAAGGAAAAGCAACTAGGCGTGCCGCGGGATGTGCTTCAGACCACGGGAGCGGTGAGTGGCGACGCAGCGCGTATTATGGCGGAGCAAGTGCGTCTTAGAATCGGAAGTACATATGGAATTGCGATTACAGGAGAAGCTGGCCCACACGCGTCGGAGAAGTCTATAGGTCTCGTCTATATTGGCGCAAGCGATGGAAAACATACGAATGTCAGGGAACTTCGCCTATCCGGTCAGCGTGCCGCAATCCAGCTTCGTGCGGCAAAACATGCAATATTTACAATGCTTGAACGAATAAAAAAAGGTGGTTTTTAATATATGGCAAATTTTTCAGACTTCGCTTTACACAGGACGATTCAGCAAGCCATTTACGATATGGGCTTCGAAGAACCGTCGCCAATTCAAGAACAGTGTATTCCGAAAATTCTTGAAGGATACGATTTAATTGGACAGGCACAGACCGGAACGGGGAAAACCGCCGCGTTCGGTTTGCCGCTAATTGAGAAAGTAACAAACCGTAACGCTGTGCAGGCGATTGTCCTCACACCGACGCGAGAGTTGGCGATTCAGGTGTCCGGAGAACTGCGCAAAATCGCTAAATATAAGCGGATACGTACGCTTCCTATTTATGGTGGACAGTCCATTGGACACCAGATTCGTGCGCTGAAGCAGGGGGTACAGGTCGTCATTGGCACGCCGGGACGAGTGTTGGATCATTTGCGTCGTAAAACGTTACGTTTGGATCAGATCAGCATGCTGGTGTTGGACGAGGCGGATGAGATGCTCGATATGGGCTTCCAGGATGATATTGAGGCAATTATTAAAGAAACGCCATCTGATCGCCAGACGCTCCTTTTTTCGGCGACTATGCCACAGGAAATCCTGAGGCTTGCTCATAAATACATGAGCAACCCGAAGACGGTATCCATCAGCCGCAAAGAAGTGACCGCTCCGACGATTGAACAAGTGTATTACAAAGTATTTGAACGCAGCAAGCTTGAAAGTTTGTGTCGTATTCTAGACAGTGAAGAAATTGAACTCGGCATTGTATTTTGCCGTACGAAGCGCGGTGTGGATGAACTTACGGAAGCGCTTCAAGAGCGTGGATATCTGGCAAGCGGTTTGCATGGTGATTTAAGTCAGGCCCAGCGCGACAAAGTTATGCAGGCATTCCGCGACTCTACAATTGAGCTGCTTGTGGCGACTGATGTTGCAGCGCGTGGTATTGATGTGGGAAATGTGTCCCATGTCGTGAACTATGATATTCCGCAGGATCCGGAAAGCTATGTACATCGTATTGGTCGTACCGGCCGCGCCGGTCGGAAAGGCATCGCGATGACACTGGTAACCCCGCGCGAGATGAAGCAGTTGCGTACGATTGAAAAAATCGCGAAAACGACATTGGAGTCCCGTAATGTACCTTCATTTGAGGAAGTGATGGAACGCCAGCAAAGCATTTGGAAAGAACAGTTGATCTCCCTGTTAGAAAGCGATAGCGATTTGGCGCCGTTTATGGAAATGGTCGAGCAGCTGAAAGAAGAATACACGCTGGAAAAAGTGACAGCGGCCGCCCTTTCGCTTGCATTTGCACCGTCCGTTTCTTCGGTGGAAGAAGAGATGTACGACTTTGGCGAAACGGGTGCTTCCAAGGGAATGGTTCGCTTCTTTATGAACGTCGGCCGTAGCCTTGATCTCCGTCCTCCGGATTTGGTGAAAGAGATTTCCGAGCTGGTTGGTATCCCGAGTAAGGCAATTGGTCGGATTGATATTTTTGATAACTTCACGTTTATTGAAGTAGCGCAAGATATCGCACCGTTCGTGTATGAAGCGTTGCGTCATTCCCGCATCAAAGGAAAACGGGTGAATATTGAACCCGCCAAACCGCGCACCAAGCGATAAAACAAAGCTGAAAAAGCGCAAGCCCTCCCGCTTGGCATACTTGTCAGACAGGAGGGCTGTTTTATTGGATGAAGAACAGCAACGCTCGCGAGCTTTTTTCAGTGAATCATTGACCGCTTATCGGCAGGAAGCGTATGCCTGCGCTGTCACTGTTTTAATCGCTTCGTACGTAATATCAGTCAGCTGTTCTAATTCTTCCAAGCTCATCGAAAGAATCGGCATTAGCACGATTACCGGGCCTAGCGGGCGGATGATGGCGCCGTTTTGCCGTGCGTGCAGAATAACGTTATGCTCTACTTGCATATGCATGGGGAATGTTTTTTTGCTATCTTTATCTTGTACAAGTTCGATCCCGACCATCATGCCGCGTTGCCGCACGTCGCCGACGTGTGGAAGAGTGTGGAATTTTTCTAAATTCTGCGCAAGACACTCGATTTTTGCCACAAGGGAATCGATAAGCTTTTCGCGCTCGATAAGTTCAATGTTTTTAAGCGCGACCGCACAGGCAAGCTGATTTCCGGTATACGTATGTCCGTGGAAAAACGTGCGCAACTCTTCCGGTTCGCCCAGAAACGCTTCGTAAATTTCTTCCCGCACGAGCGTGGCCGCCAGAGGTAAGTAGCCGGCTGTCAATCCTTTGGCTACGCAGAGAAAGTCCGGCTCTACATTTTCTTGCTCGCAGGCGAATAGAGTGCCTGTACGACCGAAACCGACCGCCACTTCGTCGGCGATCATAAGTACGTTATAGCGGGTGCAAAGTTCGCGCACGCCGCGTAAAAACCCGTCTGGAGCGGTAATCATGCCGGCGGCTCCCTGTACAAGCGGCTCGATAATGAGCCCGGCAATTTCCTCATGATGTTCTCTTAACATCGTGTCCAAAGCTTTCAGGCACAACATTTTACACGCTTCCGCGTCGTTGTTTTCCGTAAGGCGGTACGTATACGGTGCCGGGGCTTCCAGACGTTCGAATAGCAGCGGCTTAAAGATATGGTGAAATGTTTCCATGCCTCCGACGCTAACCGAGCCGATCGTATCTCCATGATATGCTTCGCGCAGGGATATGAACTTGTTCTTTTTTCCGGCATACCGAATCGGATCTTTCAGCTGCCAGTATTGGTAGGCCATTTTCAGCGCGATTTCTACTGAGGTAGACCCTGAATCAGAGTAGAAAACTTTTGTTAGTCCTTTCGGGGTAATTTCTACTAACTTTTTTGCCAGCAGAATGGAGGGGACGTTTGCTGCTCCGAGCAGCGTTGAATGCGCTATTTTTCCCGCCTGCTGAATCAATGCCTCGTTCAGTTCTGGGTGGTTGTGGCCGTGCACGTTCACCCAGAGCGAAGAGTAACCGTCCAAATATTTGTTTCCTTCTACATCGTACAAGTAGCTTCCTTCGCCGCGTTCGATAATGAGCGGCTTTTCCCGGCGGTACGTTTTCATCTGGGTAAATGGATGCCACACATACTCTTTGTCCCACATCTCAAGGCTTTGAACTTCTTTTTTCTGCACAATTATCCCTCCTATTGTGATGATTGCGATACTATTATTTCTGCCCGTCTCAGACGTTCAAGCAGCAACGTAAGACGCAAGCTGCGCCCGATTTCAGGAAGTCGTTCACGTATCCGCTCAGGCTTAAAGTCCGTTATGTCAGGCAGCATACCGAGCACGGGCAGGTTCGTGAGGCTGCTTATGATTCGCACATTATCTTGCATCATTTCGCTTGGATTGTCCGGCATACGGTTTACAAGCAAGCCGAGGATCGGGATGCGGCAGGCCCGGGCATACTCAACGGTTAATATCGTATGGTTAATAGTACCAAGACCCGGATGCGTCACAATCAGCAGGGGTAGCCGGAGGTCGCGAATCAAATCCGCGGTCATGTACACCTCTTGCTTCTCTTCCATAATGGGTACTGCAAGCCCGCCTGCGCCTTCCACCAGTACAACATCATGCTTTTTCCTTAAGGTAGACAATTGCTGAGCGATGTGCCCCGGATTAATGCGTGTTCCGGTTTGGCGGGCCGCAAGATGGGGCGAGACGGCGGGCTCCATACAGTACGTACAGAGCGTATTCTGTTCATACGGGAGAGAATGAAGCGAACGGTAAAACGTCACATCTTCCGCAACAAGTCCTCCATCGCCCTGCACGCCTCCGCTTTGGATTGGCTTGTAAGGCACCGCGTCGTATCCGCACATGGATAAAAAAGCTGTCAGGCAGCCTGTAACCATTGTTTTGCCAACTCCCGTATCTGTTCCGGTGACGAAAAACGAAAGCCCCTGTTTCATGCTTTCACCGTCCAAGTAAAACGTCCTTTTAGCGGAGCGATTTGTTTATATACTTTGACAGCAATAATGGAGGCTATGATACAGAGTAAAAGATCGCCAGGCACTGCCAGCAGGAATCCGTAGAGAAACGTTTGCCAGAGCGTGAACGTTTTGCCTGCAATTATGTTCATGGCAATGTAGAGATAGGCTGTCCCCATCATGTATACGATGAATAGCCCGGCGAAATGGGCAAGGATGAAATCACGCAGATTCGGGTTCGTTTTTTTTTCGACAAAATGCCCAATTGTATAGGCGGCAATAGCAAATCCAACAAGGTAACCGAACGTAGGCTTCAGCACATATCCGAGTCCGCCGCCTTCGGTAAATACGGGTGCTCCGGCCAATCCAACGGCCAGATATACGAGTTGGCTGATCAGCCCGAGACGGCTACCAAGCAGTGAGCCGGCAAAGTAGACAAACAGAATTTGCAACGTAAACGGGACGACCGGCACGGGAATTTTGATGAATGCACCGATGGCGGTAAGCGCCGCGAACATGGCAGCGAGGATGAGGCCTGTTGTTGGAAGACCTGTTTTTTGTTTCATAGTTGCATTCCTCCTTCATGTAATCATTTTTTAGAAAAATGTTTCACCACGGTATGTATGTCGAAACATCAAAGGAAATGGACGAAGAACCGTGTTATTGTCAGAGTAAAAGCAATTCCTATCAATTGTCAACCTTTTTAATTTTTTAGTTAACAAATATATGGAAATAAATTCAAAATAAACTTGTGAAGCGAATGAGTGTTCGTAAAAAATGCTTGGCAAACATCTAAAAAAGAGGTAAAATAAATTACGTTGATAGGATGCTTATCAGTAGAATTGATATAAATATGAACGAAGGGAGCGATGGCTTTGTCCGATCGCAAAGCTGCTTTAGATATGGCCCTGCGCCAAATTGAAAAACAATTTGGCAAAGGTTCGGTAATGAAATTAGGAGAAATGGCTGCGACACAGCAAGTTGCCACTGTATCAAGCGGTTCAATTGCGCTTGATATTGCGCTCGGTATCGGTGGATACCCACGCGGTCGCATTATTGAGATATACGGTCCGGAGTCTTCCGGTAAGACGACGGTTGCACTACACGCCATCGCTGAAGTGCAGAAAACGGGCGGCACCGCCGCCTTCATTGATGCGGAGCACGCACTTGATCCGGTATATGCGCGCAAGTTGGGCGTAAATATCGACGAATTGCTTCTGTCTCAGCCGGATACGGGAGAGCAGGCGCTGGAGATTGCGGAAGCGCTCGTGCGCTCCGGTGCAATCGACATCATTGTCGTAGACTCTGTCGCCGCGCTTGTTCCGAAAGCGGAAATCGAAGGCGAGATGGGAGATTCACATGTCGGTTTGCAGGCTCGCCTGATGTCTCAGGCATTGCGCAAATTAGCTGGCGCAATTAATAAATCGAAAACGATTGCTATTTTTATCAATCAGCTCCGTGAGAAAGTGGGCGTTATGTTTGGTAACCCGGAGACAACACCGGGCGGACGCGCTCTAAAATTCTATTCGAGCGTGCGGCTTGATGTCCGCCGTGTTGAAACACTGAAACAGGGGAACGACATGGTAGGGAACCGCACGAAAATTAAAGTCGTGAAAAATAAAGTGGCGCCGCCGTTCAAAACGTGCGAAGTGGATATTATGTATGGCGAGGGAATTTCTCGCGAAGGAAGTTTGCTTGATATTGGAACTGAGCTGGATATTGTCAGCAAGAGCGGGGCTTGGTACTCCTACAATGATGAACGACTCGGTCAAGGCCGGGAGAACGCTAAACAATTCCTTAAGGACAATCCGGATATTGCGCACGCTATTGAGATGAAAATTCGCGATCATTTTGAATTGAACCAGAGCGTATCCTTGCCAACTGCGGAAGAAGACAACAAGGACGAAGAGTTTGTACTGGATTTCGAATAGGTGACGCATGTCTCTATTTAAAACGAAAGAAAGTTTAATTGCTTTATTTGTGTAAAGCTTTTAAACTTTCTTTTTTTTCTCATGGTATGGGAAAGCATATGCTGCTTTGTTTCGGTCGTTAAAGAATAAAAGAGTGCCTTTAGTAGCAAGTTGCTACCCACTGGTTTTCTCTTAGCTTGATTCTATCACAGAAAGGAGGGGCAGGGGGGAATATCGGACAACGGAACAGGCAGGAACTTGTTCTTGTCCGAAGCCTATTCCTTCCCCACCTATAGAGGTAGGGATCTCCTGCGCGAATACGATGAATGAAGAGGTACGGAAGGTGGCCGTTATTACACGGCTGGAACGCCAAAAAAAGAACCGGCACCGGATCAATGTGTATTTGAATGGAGAATATGCATTTGCTATCCATGAAGACGTTCTGATCAAGTACCGGCTAAATAAAGGGTGTGAGCTGGACGAGGCGGAGATGAGAGATGTGTTGGAGGCCGAAGAAAAGAACAGGGCCGAGCAGTATGGTTTACGATATATCAGCCACAGGTCACGCACGACGGAAGAAGTCCGGCAGCATTTGCTAGCGGGAGGCTTTCCACGTGAAGTGGTTGAGGAAGTAGTACAGGGCTTTATTCAAATGAAGTATTTGGATGATGCGCGGTACGCCCAACAGTGGGTTGAAGAGCGAATGCGGCTTAAGCCTCGGGGACGTCATCTGCTTCGGCAAGAACTGCAAAGGCGTGGTGTTGACGCGCGTCTGATAGAGGAAGCTTTTCATAATATGGAACAGGACGTGGAGGAGTCTGCTTGTCTGGAAGTCGCGCGGAAAAAATATGCTCGCCAGCATTTTGCATCGTATACGGAAATGCGGAATAAAATTGGTCCTTTTCTTCAGCGTAAGGGGTTTCCGCTCGACATTATCGCAAAAACGCTTGAAAAGCTGAAGAATGAGCGGCTAGAGAGAGAAAGATAACATCAATTGCTCATTCTTGACATTCTTGCGGTATGATGGCAAAATAAATTTGTATATTCTTCTTTATCGTGGTCCTCTATTTTTTCGCTAGCCTCGATTTGGAATATACACATATGTTTTACAGCGGAGAGATTGGGAAGCGATCTCGTTTTTTAACTAAATCGGTACTTGCTACAATTGTAACAAGACAAAAGACCTCAGATGCAAGGAGGTGACAGAAAGATGAACTTAGTACCTGCAATTCTCATTGCACTTGCATCTCTGGTGGTCGGAGCGGGAATTGGTTATTTTGTTCGTAAATCGTTGGCGGAGGCGAAGATTTCAAGCGCGGAAGAAGCCGCCCGCCAAATTGTAGACCAAGCCGAAAAAGAAGCGGAAGCACTGAAAAAGGAAAAAGTGCTTGAAGCGAAGGACGAAGTTCACAAACTGCGAACGGATGCCGAGAAAGACTTACGTGAAAGACGGAACGAGATCCAGCGCCTTGAGAAGCGCGTGTTGCAAAAAGAGGAATCGCTTGACCGGAAAATGGAGCTTTATGAACGGAAAGAAGCGGAGATTGAGCGCCGTGAGCAGGCGGTTAATGAAATGCACGCCAAAGCGGAAGAGTATCTGCAAGCTCAGGTAATAGAACTGGAACGTGTGTCCAATCTGACACGCGAAGAAGCGCGCGAAATTATCCTGCAGCAGGTAGAACAGGAAGTGCGTCATGAAGCGGCCATGATGGCTAAAGACATTGAACAGCAGGCGCGGGAAGAAGCGGACAAGAAAGCGCGCGAAATTATCACCACCGCAATTCAGCGTTGTGCTGCGGATCATGTGGCTGAAACGACCGTTTCGGTTGTCTCGCTACCAAACGATGAAATGAAAGGCCGCATTATCGGTCGAGAGGGACGAAATATACGCGCTTTGGAGACGCTTACGGGTATCGACTTGATTATTGATGATACTCCGGAAGCTGTTATCTTATCGGGTTTTGATCCCGTTCGTCGTGAAATTGCGCGAACCGCACTGGAGAAGCTTGTGGCAGATGGACGCATCCATCCTGCGCGCATTGAAGAAATGGTGGAGAAAGCGCGCCGTGAAGTGGATGAACGTATCCGTGAGTACGGCGAGCAAGCGACGTTTGAGACGGGGATTCACGGGCTTCATCCTGACCTTATCAAAATTCTGGGCCGTTTGAAGTACCGTACAAGTTATGGACAGAACGTGCTGAAACATTCCATTGAAGTTGCCCATTTGTGCGGCTTGATGGCTGCGGAACTAGGCGAAGACCAGACGCTGGCGAAGCGAGCCGGTCTTCTGCATGATATCGGCAAGGCGATCGATCATGAAGTCGAAGGTTCACATGTTGAAATTGGGGTCGAATTAGCGAAAAAGTATAAAGAACATCCTGTTGTTATTAACGGAATTGCCTCACACCATGGGGATTGCGAACCAACATCGGTTATTGCGATGCTGGTGGCCGCGGCAGACGCTTTGTCCGCCGCTCGTCCAGGGGCGCGCCGCGAAACACTTGAGACGTATATTCGTCGTCTAGAGAAACTTGAAGAAATTTCCGAGTCGTTTGAAGGCGTGGAAAAATCGTATGCGATTCAGGCAGGACGCGAAGTCCGCATTATGGTGAAGCCGGAGCAAATCGATGATTTGGAAGCGCATCGGTTGGCGCGCAACATTACTAAGAAAATTGAAAGCGAGCTCGACTACCCGGGACACATTAAAGTTACGGTTATTCGGGAAACCCGGGCAGTTGAATATGCAAAATAAGAGACAAAAGCTTCTCCGAGCGATCGGCAGAAGCTTTTGTTTGCATCGGCCCATGAAAGGAGAGACTACATGAGATTGTTGTTTATCGGTGATGTGGTGGGGGCTCCTGGCCGCAAGATGCTTCAGGAAATGTTGCCGCGCTTGAAAAATAAATACAATCCGCATTTTACGATAGTAAATGGAGAAAACGCGGCATCAGGGCGAGGCATTACACCGAAAATTGCAAACGAGTTTTACGAGTGGGGGGCCGGCGTCATTACGCTTGGCAACCATTCATTTGACAACAAGGAAGTGTTCGAGTTTATTGATGATGAACCGCGCATTGTGCGACCGGCAAACTATGCGCCTGGCGCGCCCGGACGCGGCGTCACATTCTTGAAAGGCGCGGCGGGAGGAGAACTTGCGGTAATTAATTTGCAGGGGCGTACGTTTTTGCCTCCGTCCGATTGCCCGTTCCGCACAGCCGAACAAATCGTGGAACAGGTGCGGAAACGCACACCATATATTTTCGTCGATTTCCACGCAGAGGCGACGTCGGAGAAACAAGCGATGGGCTGGTTTCTGAATGGTAAAGTAAGCGCTGTGGTTGGAACCCATACGCATGTACAGACCGCGGATGAAAGAATTCTTCCTGGGGGTACGGCGTATTTGACCGATGTCGGGATGGTTGGTCCGCGCGATAGTATTTTGGGAATGGAGCGCGAAGCGGTGCTGAAGAAATTTTTGACTGGTTTGCCCGTACGATTTGAAGTGGCCATGGTTAAAGCGCAATTAAACGGGGTAATTATTGATATGGAAAAAAACACCGGTCGTGCGATCTCTATTCAGCGGATTATGATTGACGAAGCTCACCCGTTCATGGAGTAGTTGGTTTTGAATTTTCGTATTTTTTTCTCCCAAAATAGTAAGGAACAGGAATGATTTGTACCTTCGCCGAATAGAGTAATTGTGGTAATTATCAATCTATCTAAGGAGGTACTTGAGATGGAGGTATTAAAAGTTTCAGCAAAGTCCAACCCTAATTCTGTCGCTGGTGCCCTGGCCGGTGTTCTGCGCGAACGCGGCGCAGCTGAGCTTCAAGCCATCGGAGCGGGTGCACTTAACCAAGCAATTAAAGCCGTAGCGATCGCAAGAGGGTTTGTAGCACCGAGTGGTGTTGACTTAATCTGCATCCCCGCCTTCACCGATATTATGATAGAAGGCGAAGAACGAACCGCGATTAAATTAATCGTCGAACCTAGATAGTTGAATAACCACACCGGTCTTCTATTAGCTGTGCCTGTTTATTCATTAGAATAAGCAGGCTTTTTTTCGTCGTATAGGAAAGGATATGTTGCTTTAAAATATTTCCGAAGGAGAGGATCGTGTTTTAGCATTGCCGAAAAGGGTGTTAAGCGGAGAAAAAGACAGAATTTCGTTTTTTTATTTGATTTTTTTTTATGTTTTTTCATATTAGGGAAAGGGAAAGTTAATTTTGTTAGAATAAATCTTTAAGGAAGGGTTGAAATTTACATGAGAGAGGACTACAATGATAAAAGTTTGAAGTACACAATTTGTTCATATTTTTTAAATAGATACATACAGTAATGACCTGACCAGTGGAAAAGGGCTCAACACTTAGTGTATCTGTTTAAAAAATGATACACTTTTCAGCTGAAAAGATCGATTTATCGTCTTGAAGGGGTGGAGTTCATGATTAGTCAACTTTCTTGGAAAGTTGGAGGACAACAAGGTGAAGGGATTGACAGTACGGGCGAGATTTTTGCGATTGCGCTCAATCGTCTCGGGTATTACTTGTATGGGTACCGCCATTTCTCTTCCCGCATCAAAGGTGGTCACACCAATAATAAAATTCGCGTAAGCACAAAGCCTCTAGGAGGAATTTCTGACAAGCTCGATATTTTGGTTGCGTTCGACCAGGAAACGATCGACGTTAACAGCCCTGAGCTTCGCAAAGGCGGCGTGATTATTGGCGATTCCAAGTTTAACCCGAAAGCGCCTGAAGGAATGGATGTTCGTCTATTCTCTGTACCTTTCACTGAGATTGCCGAAGAACTCGGAACGTCTCTAATGAAAAACATGGTAGCCATCGGAGCTTCCAGCGCCCTGTTAGGTCTGCCGGTAGAATCGTTCACTGAAGTGGTGGATGAACTGTTCGGCAAAAAAGGTCAAAAAGTTGTAGAGAAAAACATGGAAGCCATTAAGCGTGGTGCCGAGTTTGTAGATAAAGAAGCGGGCGGTCCGATTGAAGATCTGCGCCTAGAAGCTGCTGACGGCAAAAAGCGCATGTTCATGATCGGTAACGACGCCATTGCGCTTGGCGCACTTGTGGCAGGCTGTCGTTTTATGCCGGCCTATCCGATTACTCCAGCATCAGAAATTATGGAATACTTGGTTAAGAAGCTGCCTGAATTCGGTGGTACGGTTATTCAAACCGAAGACGAGATCGCTGCTGTAACAATGGCGATTGGCGCCAACTACGGCGGTGTACGTGCGATGACAGCCTCCGCCGGTCCTGGTCTTTCCCTGATGGCGGAAGCGATTGGTCTGGCCGGTATTACGGAAACACCGCTTGTTATCGTGAATACGCAACGTGGTGGCCCGTCCACAGGTATGCCGACCAAGCAAGAACAGTCCGATGTAAACGCGATGATTTATAACACACACGGCGAAATTCCGAAAGTTGTAATTGCGCCGAGCACGGCGGAAGAAGCGTTCTATGATACAGTGGAAGCATTCAATATTGCTGAAGAATATCAGGTGCCGGTCATCGTGCTTTCCGATTTGCAACTATCTCTTGGTAAGCAAACAGTTGAGCCGCTTGATTTGAATCGTGTGGAAATTCGCCGCGGTAAGTTTCTCGGCGGACAAGACATTCCAGAGCAGGAAGGCGAACTTTTTAAGCGCTATGAGGTAACGGAAGACGGCATTTCGCCGCGCGTAATTCCGGGACAGAAAAACGGTATTCACCACGTAACGGGCGTTGAGCATACCGACACAGGACGTCCAACGGAAGATCCGGTACTTCGTATGAAGCAAATGGATAAGCGTCTCCGTAAGCTGAAAAACCTGAAAGTAGATACGCCAGTATACAAAGACGTACAGCACGAAGAAGCTGATGTGTTGCTGGTGGCGATGGGCGGTACGCGCGGTGCCGTTATGGAAGCGAAAGAACGCCTCGCGGCTGAAGGCGTAAAAATTAATTATGCCCATGTTCGTCTTATCCATCCGTTCCCAGTGGCTGAGATGAAGAAATTGGTGGAGAAAGCGAAGAAAGTAATTGTTATCGAGCACAACGCAACCGGTCAATTAGCTGACCAGCTCAAACTGCATGTGGGAATGGCCGAGAAGATTAACAGCATTCTGAAGTATGACGGCAATCCGTTCCTGCCTGGCGAAATCTACAATAAATGCAAGGAGCTGTTGTAAGATGGCAACATTTAAAGATTTCCGCAATAGCGTTAAACCTAACTGGTGTCCGGGATGCGGAGATTTCTCCGTACAGGCGGCGATTCAACGTGCTGCGGCCAACGTAGGGCTCGAACCTGAGAATCTTGCAGTTATTTCCGGTATCGGATGTTCCGGACGTATTTCCGGTTATATCAATGCATACGGCGTGCACGGTATTCACGGGCGTGCGCTTCCGATCGCGCAGGGACTGAAAATGGCCAACCGCGAATTGACGGTTATCGCTGCCGGTGGTGACGGCGATGGTTTTGCGATCGGAATGAGCCATACGATTCATGCGATCCGCCGTAATATGGACATTACGTATATCGTAATGGATAACCAAATCTATGGCCTGACGAAAGGTCAAACCTCTCCTCGTTCGGCTGAAGGATTTGTGACGAAATCCACGCCAAAAGGCTCTATCGAGCCTGCAATGAAGCCGCTGGAACTGGCGCTTGCATCCGGCGCGACATTCGTGGCACAAACAATGTCCAGCGATCTGAAAGGTATGACCAGCTTAATCGAACAAGGTATTAAGCATAAAGGCTTTGCGCTGATCAACGTATTTAGCCCATGCGTAACATTCAACAAAATCAACACGTACGATTGGTTCAAAGAGCATGTGAAAAACCTGAGCGATATCGAAGGTTACGATCCGCATGACCGCATTGCCGCAATGCGTGTGCTTATGGAAACAGACGGTCTGGTAAATGGTCTGATTTACCAAAATACGGAACGTGAATCGTATGAAGCGCTGGTACCTGGCTTCCGCGAAGAAGGTCTTGCGAAACAGGAACTCAAAATCGACGAAGCGAAATTCCAAAAGCTTGTCAGCGAGTTTATGTAATCATAAGCGAAATCAAGCACCGACTGCCGTATGGCGCTCGGTGCTTTTTTTTATCTCTGTTGCACAAAAAAACATGGAATTGGCAATGCGTTGTCTGCTTTTGTTATCATAAGTGTGCAGGAGAAAAACGAAAGGATGGGCAAAGAATGAGGCTTACGGTATTAGGCTTTGAGTCACCGGCCCCAGGTCCGGGCGGAGCGACCCCTGGGTATCTGCTGGAAACAGCGGCAGGAAAGCTATTAATTGATTGCGGAAGCGGTGTGTACGCGCAATTGATGAAGCATATTCGGATAGAGGAATTGTCTGCGGTTGTGCTTTCTCATTATCATCATGATCATATTTGCGATATGCCGATTTTGCAGTACGGCGTTATGATGGCCTCCATTTTTGGCAAGCGAAATGGTACGTTTCCGGTATACGGTCCGGCCGAGCCGCAGGATTGGGCGCATAAGATGACATATCACCAGTATACAGTTCTACACACGGTAATGGAGAATAGTGTGCTGCATCTGGCCGGCGTTGAGATTTCGTTTTTACGCACCGATCATCCGATCATGTGTTATGCGATGAAAATAACGGATGGGAGGAAGACGATTGTATACGGGGCTGACACTGGGCCAGGCACAAATTGGGACATCTTTGCGGTGGATTGCGATTTGTTTATTTGCGAAAGTACGTTTACAACGGAATATGTGCCACGGGGAAAGCGTGCCCATCTTTCTGCCCGGGAAGCAGCACAGATGGCGGAGCGCATTCGGGCCAAACAATTGCTACTTACGCATTTGTCGCCTGACATCCCACGGAAGAAGTATGAGGACGACGCGGCGGCAGGAAGGTATTCCGGCTGCTGGCAGCTTGCCGAAATCGGGCAGGTGATTGAGATATGAACACGATGGAGGCGCATAACCGCGCGCGCTTGCCGCGTATTACGGAGATGGCGCACCGTCTTTTGGCTGAGCGTGTAAAGGCGGGGGATACGGTTGTCGATGCAACGGCCGGCAACGGGCATGACACGCTGTTTTTAGCCGGGCTAGTTGGAGAGACAGGCATGGTACACGCCTACGATATTCAGGAAGCCGCCATTCAAGCGACTGCCGCGCGCTTGGAGAAAGCGGGCATGAGCGACTGCGTTGTTCTGCATCATGCTTCCCACACCGAGATCTCAGCGCTTGCCGCTCCGTTACAAGCCGTCATTTTCAACCTAGGGTATCTCCCTGGTTCTAATAAAACGATCATTACGCGCGCTGATTCAACGTTACAGGCTGTTCAGGCGGCGTTGTCCCGCCTTGTATCCGGCGGCATCGTACTGTTGGTTGTATATCGCGGTCACGCGGGCGGAGAAGAGGAAGCAGCCGTCTTGGAAGCGTATGTACGCAAATTGCCAGCGCGAGAATTTCTTGTTCTCAAATATGAATACATAAACCCGGAGAATCAGCCACCATATATTTTAGCCATTGAAAAAAAATGAGTGCAAAGAGGGGTACGCAAACGCGTATCCCTCATTTATTTTATGCCCGGTTCCCTGGCAGACCAGCTTTTCGTTGGAAGGGGACTTTGACATTTTTGAAGCCGGCGTTATGCGGTGTGGGTTGATGTTGCTGTGTGTGAGCTTCTCGAGCGCGTGGTTTTCCGGGCGGCTTATACAGTTCCGTTGCGAATTCAGCTCGTGCAAAGTCCCGTTTGTTGCGAAAAATGTCATGATGATTCGGCATTTTGGTCACCTCCAGGTTTTTTCGGGGCGTAATTGTAGTATATCCGTCATAAAGAGGGACATAGATGTTAATATTTTCAACGCTTATTTGCGAATTTTATAGGTAAAAAAGTATGATTTGTATTTTTTTCTAGGAACTTCCTCATCTTTTTTGTTGAAAGTTATTTTACAAATGGGTATAATTGCCTAGTAAAGAATTATCTCGCTATGTAAAAAAAAGCAGAATAAATAAGCTGATTTTAATTGTGGATGGCGTTTCATTGATACGCATGATGTGATGAAAGGCTTTTTAACATAAGTAGCGAGAAGCCCCCTTTTTCTATAGGCGGGAGATGGATTGTTCTTTCTTTTGTATTTACAAAAAGTATGTTTCGTAAATGGGAAGAACGGCTACACATTTTGTACACATTACATGAGATATATGGGGGATGGAGAAGCATGCAAGCAGATCAAGTGAACGCGATTCTTTGTGGGACGCGAAGCGTGCTGGAAAATCATTTGGGAATGCAAGTTGTACCTGGCAAACCTTCTTTGCAGGTGAATCCGATCTTTTCTGGCCAGATATCTGTCATCGTCGGAATGACTGGATCGTTGAAAGTGGATTTGATCCTTGGAATGACGCAAAAAATGGTTTGTTCCATCATTGGACGGATGTTTGGTGGTATAGAAATAAATGAAATCGACGAAATGGGATGGAGCGCGTTTTCTGAATTTGGGAACTGGGTAGGTGCGGCATGTTGTACAGAATTGGCGAATAACGGTTACAGCGTTAATATTACGCCGCCGATTATCAACGAAGGGCAAAGCAAATTCCGTTCTGTGCATAAGTTTATCAGCATTCCATTCTGTGTCGAAGGAAGCGAAATCATGGTACACATAAGCGCACAAGGATAGGAAAAAGGGAACAGGCGGATAAGCGGAGGACCTACTTTTCGCTCACCCGCCTGTTTTTTATGGCAAATGGGTTTCGTCATTTACGGGCCAGGAGGCGTTATGGTCGTTATAAAAACCATGTTGGCTAAACCTTCCTTTGTATGTAAAGGATTTTTATTTTATAATTAATTACTTGACTTTTCCTTTGTTTTTATGCTGTTAGTTATGTATAATTCTAGTCGTATCAATATTAAATCATTATTTTTTACGGAGGTTATTATGACACAAGAAGTAAAAAACAATGCATCTTCTTCCGTGGACTTAAAATCCACCAAGAAGGAGAAGGATTACAGCAAATATTTCATCGGTACGCCGCCGAGTTTGAAAGAAGCGAAAAAACGGACGAAAAACGGAATCGCCTACAATCAATTCGAAGGCATTCCAGATGACCTAAAAGATCTGGGGAAAGGCCGCATGTTTCTCATTCGCACGTACGGATGCCAGGCCAACGAACATGACACAGAGACAATTATCGGCCTGCTTCAGGCAATGAGCTTTACACCGACGGAAGATGAGAAGGAAGCGGACATTATCCTGTACAATACTTGTGCAGTTCGCGAAAATGCGGAAGATAAAGTATTTGGTGAGCTGGGCCGTCTGAAGCCATTGAAGAAGGAAAAGCCTGAGCTTATTCTTGGCGTGTGCGGCTGTATGTCACAGGAGGAAGCGGTTGTGAACCGCATCCTGAAAAACTTCCAGCATGTCGATCTTATTTTTGGTACGCACAATATTCACCGCCTGCCGGTGCTTTTGCGTGACGCATTCTTTAACAAGGAAATGGTCGTTGAAGTGTGGTCCAAAGAGGGCGACGTTGTAGAGAATTTGCCGAAAGTCCGCAAAGAAGGCTTACGCGCATGGGTAAATATCATGTATGGCTGTGATAAGTTCTGTACGTACTGTATCGTGCCGTATACGCGCGGAAAAGAGCGCAGCCGCCGTCCGGAAGACGTGATTGCGGAAGTACGGGATCTGGCGCGCCAGGGCTACAAGGAAATCTATCTCCTTGGTCAAAACGTAAACGCCTACGGCAAGGATTTTACGGATATTGAGTTTGGTTTTGGCGACTTGATGGATGAAGTGCGCAAAATCGACGTGCCGCGTATTCGTTTTACGACAAGCCATCCACGTGACTTTGATGACCACCTGATCGAAGTGCTTGCCAAGCGCGGCAATCTTGTAGAACATATTCACCTGCCCGTGCAATCCGGCAATAATGAAATTCTAAAAAAGATGGCACGTAAATATACGCGTGAACAATACCTCGAACTTGTGCGCAAAATCAAAGAAGCGATTCCGGACGTTGTGCTGACGACGGACATTATCGTCGGCTTCCCGGGCGAAACAGAAGAGCAGTTTGAGGATACGCTGTCGCTTGTGGAAGAAGTTGGATTTGATTCCGCCTACACGTTTATTTATTCGCCGCGTCATGGCACACCAGCCGCAGGCATGGAAGACAACGTAAGCGAAGAAGAAAAGAAAGAGCGTTTGCAACGCTTGATTAATCTGGTACAGCGCATCGGACGGGAGAAAAATGAAGCGCTCCGCGGCAAAGTTGTAGAAGTATTGGTAGAAGGCCCAAGCAAAAACAATCCAGATATGATGACTGGCCGCACGCGTACAAACAAAATTGTCCATTTTAAAGGAACTGAAGACTGTATCGGACAGTTGATTCATGTTAAAATAACAGAGCCACAAACTTGGACATTATACGGTGAGGTCGTCACCAAAGTAGAGGTGTAGCGTGCTGATGGAAGAGAAACAGGAACGTACGTATGACTACTCGTCCATTATTGAGTCGGCAAAAGAACTGGCTGCGCTCATTGCAAACTCAGAAGAAGTCGAGCGGTTTAAGCAGGCGGAGAAAAAAATCAGCGCCAACGGACGGGTGCAGGGATTAATTATGCAAATTAAACAGAAGCAAAAGCGCATTGTTAAGCTGGAGCACAGCCGCCAGTACGATCAAATCCCGGAAATCGAAAAAGAAATCGACGCGTTACAGGATGAACTGGACACAATTCCGATTGTCCAGGAATTTAAGCAAACGCAGCAGGACATTAATGAGTTGTTGCAAATGGTTACGAGCGTTATTGCCAATAAAGTGTCCGAAAATATTATCGTATCTACCGGCGGTGATCCGCTGTACAACGACACCGGATACCCGAAGGCCAGGCCAGAAGGCATCAGCGACGGCTGCGGCGGCTGTGCGTAAGCGAGAAAGAAAAATGCATCGAAGTTTGATAAATCAAGGAGCCAGCTACATTTATAAAGCTGGCTCCTTTTTCAGCTCTTTCTATGGTTTTATGAACAAAATACAATTTTTTATAGATCTCGGGCTGTAAACTTGCGTATTGCCAGAAGAAGGGCTGCGATACCATATAGTGCAGTGTATGCCAGCATAATATTGCTCGGGGCAGACAGGCTGCCGAATAAACCCTGGGCAGCGAAAGATAGTGGATTGTCTGCTGTGTCAAACAAGTAGATCGTCATTTTGCGGAAGAGAGAGTCCATTGGGAAAAGTAGGCTGGAGATGATTCCGATATTCATCATTGCTGTTTTCTCCATGAGAACGCCTAGCTGCTCTACAAATCCACCGATAAAGCTAATTCCATATAGAATAATAAGAACAATTCCGCCGTTTACTGTCGTCATCATACTACTGCACAAAAGAGCTACAGCGACAAGAATGAGTGGCTGCACGATGAAGATTCCCAGTGCTTTAATAGCTTGTGAAAACGTAATTTCGACGCGGAGTATGTCACCACCAATCAACTGGTTAATGAGTAGAATCCCAAGAAACAAGCAAGCAGCATATCCAGCAAGCAAGAGACTTAACCCGATGAATTTGCCGCAAATGACGGTACGCCGGGAAATAGGCCTGGCGAGCAGCGTATCAATCTGATGGCTTTCGATTTCGCTGGCGATGCTGCCCACGCTGCTCAAAATGGCGAGCAACGCTGTGATAAATGTAGCGAAATATAAACCGATCCCGAGAATTTGCGTTGCGAAAAATGTTTCTACTATTACGAAGTCAGGCGAATTTATCACTCGTCCTGCTTTTGCTGTCGCTTCCTGGGCCGCAAAATAGGTAGCTATTCCGTAAAACAGGAGAAACGCAAGCGACATGAGTACGGTAATATAAAAAATTCGTTTGTATAAAATTTCTTTACATGTTAGTTTCGCGATTGTCCACATGAGCTGTTTGCGCCTCCTTTTTGTTCACCCAATACATAAATACATCTTCGAGATGCGGCTGACGGGGAGTTGCTTGGTAAATTGCAATTCCTTTGTCGCTCAGATGACGAATCATAACAGGAATATTCTCTTCCTGTTTCAGTGTAAGCAGCCAGTGGGTACGCCCTTCGTCTGTAAAACCAGTGCATTCTTTCTGGATAATAAAGGGGGACAGTTCATCCCATATCGCTGAGGGAGCTGGCCCGATTGTCATATCCACTTGGGGTTTCACAGCGGACAACTTGCGCCAGTCCCCTTGAACAACAAGTTCACTTTTATGAATAATGGCCACATGGTCACATACGCTTTCTACTTCACTGAGCAGGTGGCTGTTCAAGAAAACCGTTTTGCCTTCGTTACGTAATTCATCCATTAGTTCACGGACTTCACGGCGGCCAATGGGATCAAGTGCTGATGTTGGCTCATCGAGAAAAACAACCTCCGGGTCAGAGAGAAGGGCACAGGCCAGGCCGATACGCTGCTGCATGCCTTTGGAGTAGCTCCGAATTTTTTCATCTCCACGTCCATGCAGCCCTACTCGCTCCAACAGGTATGGGATTCGTGTTTTGCGTTCTGTGCGTGAAAGGCCGCATAAGTCTGCGTGGGTTTCTAACAGTTGGCGACCTGTTAGCCATTCAGGATAGCGGAATAATTCTGGAAGATAACCGACTCGCTTTCTTGATTCGATGCTTCCAATAGGAGCGCCGAGAATGGTTCCTTTCCCGCTTGTTGGAATAAGCAGGCCGAGCAAAGTTCGAACAAATGTACTTTTTCCAGCACCATTCGGGCCAAGAAAGCCAAAAACGACTCCGCGAGGTACCTGAAGCGTGATGTTGCGGCATCCAGCTTTTCCATCGTATTGCTTTGTTAGTCGTTGTGTTTCAATTACATACTCCGATTTCAATCTTTTTCCTCCTAACGCACAAAGAGAGCACCTCCTTGTTACAGGAGCCGCTCTTTGCTACTTACTTTACTTCATTTGATTTGCCAGTGAGAGTAAGGCATCTGTATGCGTTTCGTTCTTGCTGTCATATGCGTTCATGTAATGAAGTTTACCGTCTTTTTGCCAGATAAGGAATGTCTGGTTTTCCGCTTCATATATGATCCCCTTTGCACCTTGCACGGTTACTTCGCGTGTTTGGTGTTTTTCATCTATAATATACGGAATAGGCAGAGTACGCTGCCAGTCCTGGATGCTTGCGAGCTGCTGTTTTACGTTCTGCGGGATGAATGGCAAGGACAGAACGGTTTCACGAAGCTGGTTCAAGTCTACATCCTTTGGTACTTGTATTTGCGGAGCACCACTTTCCATATATGAAATGTGTGCAGACGGGTGTGCTTTTTTCGTGTCAGCATTCGCAGGCACCAATTCTATATGAACGGCTTCCGGTACTGTCAGTGAGAATGGTTTGTTGTCCAGTTTTTCGTCAAATTCTACATTGGCTTTCAACTGATGCAGCAAGGCATTTGTTTTCTTCGTATCCAGTTGCATGTGCAGTGTAAAGCTTGGAGACACAAAAATGTTTTCCGTTTTGTATCCTTCCGGTATTGCAGGGAGCGCGTAACCTGCCTTTATAGCATCCTCTCTCTTTTCAAAAGTACGTGTTCCACGGTCTCCATTTTGTTCTCCTACCCATATTTTACCGATCCCTTTAATCTCTTTCATTCCTTTTTCATTTCCCGCGACCCATCTTTCGATCTCTTGTAAATCGGATTGGGTCAGCTTAATCATTTCTACTTTATCCATGCGGAAAATGGAGAGGAACTGGCTTGCAGCCACTTGTACTTGTGGGATAGCCAGAGAGCCAAGAAGCACAGCAGCAGCAGCTGTACCTGCCATGAGTTTTTTGTATGGTTTCTTCATGTTTATCCATCCTTTTCGTTTGGTTTTTACAGGTTTAAGTTCGTGTTGCAAACGCTGTTCAAAGCGTTCCCAGGCTGCATCTGTGTCAATGGAGAGATGGGAAAGCTTTGGCTCGGTAAAAGCCTCTTGTATTGCCGTTTCTGCCCATTGTTCTAGTTTTTTTGCCTGTTCCAGCGAGGTGCGGCAATTTGGACAATGCTCCAGATGGGCAGAGAATGCTTTGCGCATATCACGGTTTATTTCTCCGTCTATGTAAGCCTGAATAAACCCGATATCCGGACATTTCATTCAGCATACCCCCTTATATGTTTGTACATGTTGCGAAATTTTGTTTTAGCCCGCGCGAGCAATGTGCCGACAGATGATTGTTCCACGTTGACAGCCTGTGCTAGTTCTTTATAGGTAAAGCCAGAATATTTCATAAGGAGAAGAGTACGCTCACGTTCTTCCATATTCATGAGTACCTGTCGTACAGATGCAATTTCTTCTTGTTGAAACCATTTTTCTTCCGAAGAAGGACTATACGTTTCTGCTTCGATATTTTGCTTTTTATCTCGCGCAGTGCGTCGCTTTTCTGAGCGTAAGCTGTTATAGGCAGCATATATGGCGGCTTTGGTTAGCCAGGCTGGAATGTTTTGAATGACAGTGCGATCTGTGTGATAAAGCTGAAGGAATACTTCTTGTGCGATGTCCTCTGCTTGAGATTGATCCTTTATGATGCGCATAATTTGCCACACAACGTAAGGATAGTAGGCTTTGAACAGGTCTTTGAAATTATCGGACGCAGCCGAAGAAGTTTGCTTTTTTATCAAGGTTGCTCGAACCTCCATTTTTTCCCTCCTTTCTCGTCCGTTCACTTTATAGAAACCGCTCGCGTGGTTTTTGTGACACGTGACGTGGAAAAAATAATGAACAAACTTTCACTTCAGTGTAAACTTTCCAAGCTCTGCTTTTAATTCGTTTGAAAGAATCGTCGTTTCTTCAGCACCGGCCGCCATTTCTTCAATCGTAGCCGACTGTTGCTGTGCGGCGGTAGCCACCTCAGAAGCAGTGGAAGACTCCTGAATAATACTGGAGATTTCCTGCCATGCATATAATACATGCTCAATATTTTCACTTATGCAGTCAAGCCTTTTTTTCATACTAATCCTTTTAGACAACGATTCAAAAAAGATAAAGATATGCTTTCTTTGGAAGAATGGTATGATATTAATCTTTTCACCCAAGACGCTTGCCCTGCATACTTATGGATTATCAGTCATGATGCTGATCAGGGTGGCATGGATGAGGTGTGAAAGAAATGGATATGGTTGCACCCGTGATGGTTGCCCTGCATACACATGTAGGGAAACGTTGTATGGAGGAGGTAACAACATGTCGAGTACAAATAAAGAGAAGCAGCGTCGGGAAATCGTCACGAAAGCCGTCTGTGGCCGGGGACGAAAATTTTCCGAAGCCACTCATACCGTTACCCCATCCCACAAAATGGTCACTATCTTAGGTGCTTGGGTTATTAACCATACGTACCGGGCGGATAAGGTAGGTGAAATAGTAGAGGTGAGCGGAACGTACGAAATCAACATCTGGTATTCCTACAATAACAATACGGAAACAACCGTGTTGAAGGAAACCGTGAAGTTTGTGGATGTCGTTCCCCTTTCCTACTACGACCACAATTGCCGTGGAGATGTGGAGGTAACGGCGCGCGTGACACAGGAGCCGAACTGTGTGGAGGCGAAGGTAAAGCCCGGCGGGGGGATCGTGGTCACGGTTGAGCGTGAATACGCGGTAGAGGTGATCGGTGAGACTAAGCTTTGCGTCTTTGTTTGCGATTTGTGCGACGATGACGACAAAGACGACATATTCATCGATGAATTCGAAGAACTGGACGACTTTACGGACTTAGATCCTGATACATTCCTCGATTAAACCGCGCATAAGGAGCTTATAACCGTGGGAGGGAACGTCCTCCCTTTTTCTTTTTCAATCATTATTATTGGGAAAGGGGCCATAGCATGGACTGTTTTTTGCTGTATCCGAATGATAGGCAGCCTGATGCCGCTTTGCTTGTTCAGTGGAAGGGTAAAAGCGGCTCTGTCGTACCTTCCTCTTGCCCAGATATTATATTACAGTGGGAAGACGCGGGATTGTCGTGCCTAGAAACGTACGCTGTCGTGCTAAATGGACGGGAAGCGCTCCACAATGCTTCACAGCCGGAAACGAAACGAGCGATGCTTACGGCGGCAGACATTCCATATATTCATAATGTATCTGCTGCAAAAGAGAAAGATATTTCCGCCACAATCAGGCGTTACATAGCGATCGTGTTTCAGCAGGAGATAGTGAGCCTGTATCGCTCCTCCGGCCGTAGTCTTTGGCTGAACCATCGCATTCGTGAAGGGGAGGACAAATATCGGGAGATAGAGGTCAACCAGAAAATCAGGGAAATCCGGCGTGTTACGCAATACGCGGTACAAAGTGTATATGCACTTGGCCTCGATTTTGCGGCGGTATATTTCGGGGTAGATTTGCGTGGAAGAATATATGTGCTGGATGTTGCTCCTACTTTTCGTATGACACATACGTTGGCACGCAAGTTTATAGCGTGTGTGGAACGTTTTTGTCAGGGATACGCATGTGATGCAGTCGATATTACGCTTGGTGCTGATGTGGAATTTGTACTGCGGAACGCCGAGGGAAAAGCGGTCATGGCGTCCAGTTACCTTCCGAAAGAAGGGGTTGTCGGGTGTGACAGGATCTTGTTGAGAAGTGATCTCACTCATAAACATTTGCCTTTGGCTGAAATCCGGCCTGAGCCGGGGGCGGATGCCAGGGAGCTGTTTCGCAATATATATCACGCTATGATGATAGGTATCCGTAAAATTGGCTCGGAGCAAATTGAGTGGGTGGCAGGCGGGATGCCGCTCTCCGGCTATCCGATCGGCGGACATGTGCATTTTGGCGGGCTGCCCCCAAATTCGCAATTGCTGCGCGCGCTGGACACGTATCTGGCGCTTCCAGTTTTTATGATCGAGAGCTCTCGTTCGCTATTGCGCCGCCCGAAGTATGGGTGTTTGGGAGATATGCGGTTCCAGTTTCATGGAGGTTTTGAGTATCGCACGCTACCAAGCTGGCTTACGTCTCCGAAGGTGGCGCGCGGCGTGCTGGCATTAAGTCATGTGATTGCGCTGTCATATCGGAAACTGCGCCAATTGCCATTGCTTGATCCGGAGATGTACCGGGCGTTTTACAACGGCGATCGTGAGGCGCTGGCGCCGCTGCTCCCGTTTCTCTGGAACGATTTACGTCTTCTGGAATCCTACGCAAGATATGAATCGTATCTCGAACCGTTCGCGCAGCTTGTACTATCCCGTGTTGAATGGGAAGAGTTTGCTGACATCCGCCCTGTTTGGAAGCTTCCGCCGTTTCATCCGGAGTTGACGGCCAGTCGAGCGTACGAGCATAGTGTGTTATAATAAAACAAGAGAAAAAGCAGACACAGGAGAGAAGAAACCGATGAAATATACTCCGATGATTCAGCAATACCTCGCGATTAAAGCCCAGTACAAAGACGCATTTCTGTTCTTTAGGCTGGGTGATTTTTATGAGTTGTTTTTTGAGGATGCGCTCACCGCTTCTCGGGAGTTGGAAATTACGTTGACCGGACGGGACGGGGGCGGCGAGGAGCGAATTCCGATGTGCGGTGTTCCGTATCATTCGGTTGACACATATATTGCTCAATTGATTGAAAAAGGGTATAAAGTCGCCATATGCGAACAGGTGGAAGACCCGAAGCAGGCCAAAGGTGTTGTGCGTCGTGAAGTGACACGCGTGATTACGCCGGGGACGGTAATGGAAGGCAAGTTCTTGCAGGATAAAGAAAACAACTATCTGGTGTCTGTCTTCCAGAAGGATGGTGTGTACGCCCTTGCGGCGTGCGATATTTCTACCGGGGAATTCTATACGACAGAAGTGGGAACGCGGTCGCTTCTGCTTGATGAAATGATGCAGTATCGCCCGTCAGAAGTCGTGCTGTTGACGGGAAGGGAAGAGGACGACGAGCTGGGAGAAATGCTTGTGCTTTATCCGATCGTAGTGACGAAGCGGCCGCCGGATGTCGCAGAGGATGGGGAAGATGTCCGTGCAGGCTTTGCAGCGTTATTTAGTGAAGTGAAAGGAACGAAGGAAAGCACGCCAGCGATGCTGACGGCGACACGCGGCCTGCTTTCCTATTTGCGCGAGACACAGAAACGTTCGCTTGAGCATCTGCATCAAGTTACGCTGTATGAAGCGGCTTCGTTCATGGTGCTTGACCAGTTCACTCGCCGTAACCTTGAACTGGTGGAAACAATCAGGGACAAGTCCAAGAAAGGTTCGCTTCTCTGGTTGCTGGATCAGACGGTGACGGCAATGGGAGGGCGCTTATTGCGCCGTTGGATTGACAAACCGCTGCTCAGCAAAAGCGAAATCGAGAAGCGGCAAGCGGCAGTGCAGGCGCTTCTGGACGGCTGGATGGCACGGGATGAAGTGCGCGCATGCTTAAAAGAGGTGTACGACTTAGAACGGCTTGCGGGGCGCATTGCATACGGAACAGCCAGTCCGCGTGATTTGGTGCAACTGAAAACATCGCTGCTCGCGATTCCGGCACTTAAACAGGCGCTGCGCGAAGTGGCAAATGATTCTGCTGCGTTGCAGGAAGTTCTGGATGGGCTGGATGAATGCCCGGATGTGATCGAAACGATCGACCGCGGCATTGTCGACGATCCGCCGGTTGCTGTAAAAGAAGGCGGATTGATTAAAGAAGGATATCACGAGTATTTGGACAAGCTTCGTACCGCAAGCCGTGAAGGCAAGCAATGGATTGCGGCCCTTGAACAGCAGGAACGTCAGGCGACAGGTATCCGTTCGCTTAAAGTCGGCTATAACAAAGTGTTTGGCTACTATATCGAAGTGACGAAAGCAAACCTTTCGTTGCTTCCAGAAGGACGTTACGAGCGCAAGCAAACGCTTGCCAACGCGGAGCGTTTTATTACGCCGGAGCTAAAAGAAAAAGAAGCCCTTATTCTTGAGGCGGAGGAAAAGCGATCAGAACTGGAGTACCAGCTGTTTGTAGAAATCCGGGAAAAAGTAGCGCGCGAAGTCAAACGGTTGCAGGCGCTGGCTCTTAAGGTGGCCACGGTCGATGTCTTGCAGTCGCTCGCGACGGTAGCGCAGGACAACCGCTATGTCAGGCCAGAAATTCTTACGGAGGGCCCGCTTGTGATTCGGGACGGCCGTCATCCAGTAGTAGAGGCGGTGCTGCATGGCGAACCGTTTGTGCCGAATGACACAGAACTTGGTACCCATCAGCAAATCCTGCTTATTACCGGGCCGAACATGGCCGGGAAGAGCACCTATATGCGCCAGGTTGCTTTAATTGTGATTATGGCGCAGATGGGCAGTTTTGTGCCGGCTGAATTTGCGCAGATTACGCCGGTAGACCGTATTTTTACCCGCATCGGCGCCGCGGATGACCTAGTGGGTGGCCAGAGCACGTTTATGGTAGAAATGAAAGAGATTGAAGTGACGCTGACCAATGCGACAGAACGTAGCCTTGTGATTATTGATGAATTGGGCCGGGGCACATCAACATCGGAAGGGATGTCCATTGCCCAAGCGGTTATCGAATATTTGCATAATGATATTGGCTGTAAAACGCTTGTTTCTACCCACTATCATGAACTGTCTCATTTGGAGACGACGCTGGATAGACTGAAAAATTTCCACATGGCGGTCAACGAGACAGACAACAACGTGATTTTCCTGCGTAAGCTTGTCAGCGGCCCGGCGGATAAAAGTTACGGTATTTACTGTGCACAAATTGCCGGTTTGCCGCAGCGTATTATTGATCGGGCGAACCGGTTGCTGGAGGAGTATGAGGGCGCAGTAGTGCGGGAAGCTGCGCCGGAAGAAGCGGCGAACAGGAACAAGATGTCCGGCCCGGAACAGGAACATATGTCGGTGACGGCTTTTGCGGCGGCCGAAGAGCCGCAGCAACTCGCTTTGTTCAGCGAGCCGGTTCAGCCGAAACCGGAGAAAAAATCCGGCGTTGCTACGCTGGGGCGCGCAGAAGAAAAAGTGCTGAAAAAACTGCGGGAAGCCGATTTGCTGAATATGACGCCCATGCAGGCGATGAACTTTTTATTCGAGTTAAAGCAACAAGTGTAATGATATGTTTTGGTTATTTCAGCACTTATATTGTCGTAGAGAACAGGAGTCTATATTTAGGGAGTGATGCCGATGGCGGTTATACAGGTCATGGATACCCAATTAGCTAATCTGATTGCGGCTGGTGAGGTAGTTGAGCGCCCGGCTTCCGTTGTAAAGGAATTGGTAGAAAACGCGATTGATGCAGGAAGCACACGCATTGAGGTACATCTGGAGGAAGGCGGGCTTGCTTCGATCCGGGTTGTGGATAACGGCTGCGGCATGGCGAAAGAAGACTGCCGCTTGGCATTTGAGAGGCACGCTACCAGCAAGCTGAAACGGGAACGAGACCTTGCCCGCATTCGAACGCTTGGATTTCGCGGCGAGGCACTGCCGAGCATCGCGGCCGTCTCCCGCGTGGAACTGAAAAGCACGCCCAAAGATGGGACAGGCGGAACGCGCATTCGCATCGCGGGCGGCAAGGAGGAAGGATACGAGCCGGTTGCCCATCCACGTGGTACGGAAGTGATTGTGTCAGATTTGTTTTACAACACGCCGGCCCGCCTGAAATATATGAAGACAATTCATACGGAAGTCGGCCATGTGTCTGATGTAATGAATCGGCTTGCGCTGTCGCATCCGGATATCGCATTTTTACTGACGCATAACCAGAAGCAGTTGTTGCGCACATCGGGCAACGGAGACTTGTTGCAGGTGATCGCTGCGGTGTACGGTATGAACGTCGCCCGCAATATGGTCAAAATTGAGGCGGCATCCCTTGATTTTACGCTGTTTGGCTACCTTGCCAAACCGGAGATTACCCGTGCCAGCCGAACGTATATTTCTACATTGGTGAACGGGCGCTATATTCGGAATATGGGGCTTGTGAACGCGATTCTGCGCGGCTACCATACGCTCTTGCCGATTAACCGCTACCCGATTGCGGTACTTGCGCTTGAAATGGAGCCTACGCTTGTGGATGTGAATGTACATCCGGCGAAGCTGGAAGTGCGTTTCAGTAAAGACCAAGAATTGTACGGATTTGTCGAGCAGGAAGTGAAGAATGTCTGGAGCCGGGAGCGTCTTATTCCGGAGCCGGGGCGCCAGCGTCCGACATCCTTTGGGCCGCGTCCGAAAAAAAACGAGTACCAAGCGTCGATGGATTGGTCCTTATTTGTGCCAGCGCAAGATGAACGGAAGGAAGCCGGAAATCATGTTGGGGTTATGGACAGCGGGAATATTTTTTCCGATCGGGAGAAGGCATGGAACCGGGAAGAGGAACGCGCCTTCAAGTGGTCGGAGCAGCCGGAAAAGCGTGATCTGGAATGGAAGCGGGAAATGGTCAAAGCACGGGACGAGGATGAAGTGGCAACATACTCTTCGCAGGATGGTTTGTCTTATGATGGATATCAGTCGGACCGAGATGCGGATTATGTGTCCGAACACCGAACCTCGACAGATGTGTTATCGGAAGAGGAGCGTCAAGTGTTTCCGTCCAATCTTGCGGAACCACATCGAAGCGAGTACGGAAAACATGAATGCAAGGAAGTAGAGTCACAGGAAGCGTGTGAGGGTAGTATGCGGGTGCCGGAGATGTATCCGCTCGGACAGTTGCATGGTACCTATATTCTTGCGCAAAATCCGGACGGCATGTTTATGATTGATCAGCATGCGGCACAGGAGCGGATTTTTTACGAGTATTTCCTTGATAAGTTGCGAGAAGAAGCGGTGGAGAGCCAGGAGCTTTTGATTCCAATTACGTTGGAGCTGACAGCGGCAGAAGCGGCGGCGGTGGAAGAGTATCGCGACTGGTTTGAGCGCGTTGGTGTGCATATGGAGCCGTTCGGTACGAACAGTTATATTATTCGTTCCCATCCCCGCTGGTTGCCGCGCGGCGAAGAAGAAGCCATCCTGCGAGAGATGGTGGAAATGGTGCTAATGACGAAAAAGGTGGATGTAGTGAAGCTAAGGGAAGCGGCGGCGATTACGATGTCGTGCAAGGCTGCCATCAAAGCCAACCGTTACCTGACGCACGCAGAAATGGAAGCGCTTATTGAGCGCCTTCGCCGTACGACAAGCCCGTTTACCTGCCCGCATGGCCGACCGATCATTATTCATTTCTCAACGTATGACATTGAGAAGATGTTTAAAAGAGTCATGTAAACATATCTGTAGTGAATAAAAAAGAGGGGATGCAGAAAATCCAGTATTATCAAGGGTTTTCTGCTTTTTTAATCTTTTCTCTTATTCCTTGAAAGGTTCAATTGCTAACATTTTGCTAACCTTTATTGTGCTAAAGTGATTGCTTGTAGTGTTTTATAGCTTGTTCAAAACGGTCGGACGCTTCTTTCTGCATATCCAGTGTGACATGGCTGTAAGTATTTAATGTCATTTGAATACTCGAATGACCAAGACGTTCAGAAACAATTTTAGGATGTTCACCAAGCTTCAGCATAATGGTAGCGTGTGTATGTCGTAAATCATGAAAGCGAATGGGAGGAACATTTGCTTTTTGAAGCAATTTCTTAAAATGATTAAAGATATAATTAGGATTAATCGGTTCGCCGTTTTCTTTGGAGATAATATATCCGTTATCCTGATAAGCATTTCCAAGCCTAAGTTTCATTTTTTGCTGATACAAGCGATACCTCTTCAATTCCTCAATCAGCATTTCGGATATAGAAACGATTCGATTGGAACGCCCTGTTAAACAATGCCCTGTCCTTTTATATAAGAGAGCGTTTTGCTAACGCTAATCTTTCCTTCATCAAGCATACAATCTTTCCAGCGAAGTGCTAAGATTTCTCCTCTTCGCATACCCGTAAAGATAGCAAGGAATGGGGTTTTGTTTTCTTAGCTTCTTCTAAAAAACGTATAGCCTCTTCAAGTGTCCATACTTGCATTTCTTTTCTCTTGCGGCGCGGGCGATCTACATTGGTCATAATATTATTTTTAAGCAGCCCTCATTTTACCGCAGTATTAAAAGAATTTGTGAGAATGCTGTGGATATATTAAACAAATTCTTCTGAAATTTCCTCATCTAATAAAGAACTATAAAACTTCATAACTTGCACCGGTTTAATATCTATTAACTTTTTGTTTCCAAACGCAGGGATAAGGCGACTTTGAATTGCGCTTTTATATCCAGTATAAGTGGTTGCTCGTAAAGTGGGTTTAGCAACTGTTTTTAACCATTCCTGAATAAAGTCTTTAAAAGTAATTTTGCTTTCTTTGAAGTATTTTCCATTCTCAATTTGCGCAATCATTTCAGCACAGGCTTTTTCTGCTTCTTTTTTTGTCTTGTAGCCTGAAAACCACTTTTGTTTTCTTTTTCCTTTTTTCTCATCTCGTCCGATGTCAAGAATAAAAGTCCATTTGCTTCCACGTTTAACAAAATGCCTTTTCATTGTGCTTCACCTTCTTTTTCCGTTATCATACAAGATCCGTAAGATGAATAATGAGAAAAAAGAGCTTTGTCTCTTTCTGCATGTGAGATGTGGCAGACTGGCACATTACATGGAGCCGCTTTTTAATCTGTCACAATCGTAATAGGGTAGGGAATGATTATAACGGCCCGACCTTTGAAATTCTTCTATGTAGTCATCAGATAACAAGGTCAGAATAGACTCGTTCCATTTAATTTGATACCCACTGTGGCCATTTCGCACAAACGGAAATTCTTCGCCGTACTCTTTTGAATCATTTGAATCACCTCGATAAACAAAATATCATGTTAATAAACAATAGTCTGTTTACTTTTGTTCCATATTGTACATAATGATAAAAATTTGGTCAATGACAAAATGAACAACATATTGTTTATTATGAAGTGGATATGGTATTTTAAATGCGAGGTGTTATTCATGATAAAGTGTAATTTAGCTGTTTTAATGGCAGAGAGAGGACTAAAAATCGCCGATATTGCCAGTGGAACGGGGATGTCCCGAACGACAATCAGCTCCCTGATGAACCACAATGCGAAAGGAATTCAGTACGACACGTTTAATACACTGTGCGAATTCCTCAAAGTGTCACCGGGGGAACTGTTCATCTACGAGCCATTTAAATTTAGCTTCGAGGTAAAAGAAGTAGAGGAGAGGGAGAACGACTTCCTGTTTAAACTGGATGCGGACATTACATACAAAAAGCAGGTGTTACAGGAAGTGATACCGGCCCGTGTGATCCTCGACATGGATGAAAAAGACGAGCTCTGTTATGTTGGGATTGAAGTCAACTATTCCGAGGAAATGACGCAGCTGATCGCCCCGATTCCTCGCATGTTCCATAAGGATATGGAGGAGGAAATCAAAGAGACGATTACGGAGAAGCTGGCTCAGACGTACTCTTTTGCAGAGGATATCGTCGTTACATTGAAGTAGCAGGAGGGTAAATGTTTGGAGAGAAAGGTATAATGAAACCAAGGGGGTATAGGAACAGAGTAGGAGGAAGAGTATGCGTGAATTTAACATAGACGAGTTCTTTAAAGAAATCGATGAAAAGCAACAAGAGGTAAATGAACGGGCCTATAAATTATTTCGCGGGAATGGGCGTAAGACACGGGTCCGACCACGAGACAAAGATGAACAGCGTTGTTTGGATATAATTTGCCGGGAAAAATGGATGCGAGCTGTTGAAGAAGGAAAGATTCGCTATATTAATGACAGGGAGATGGATTATTTTGTCGATTGAATCGTATCGGGCAGAAGTATATGGATTGAAGGGAAAGCCTAAAACAGAAAAAATGCTCCTGTTCTCGGCAATTTTGACAGAGATACTAGAGTCTTTGAATGTAGAGCCCATCATCGTAGGTGGATTCTCTGTTGAGCTCTACACCCGGAATAGTTATTTAACAGAGGACATTGATTTTGTATTGAACGGTCGAGATAAAGCGAACCAGGTACTATTAGATCTTGGATTTGAAAAACAGGGAAAGGACTGGTATCACAAGGAAGTTGGGTTGATTGTAGAGATACCGGATAACTGGTTAGACGGTGATTACAGCCGGGTTACAAAGCTCAATATCGGGAATGGACGCTATGTTAAAGTAATCGGGATTGAAGATATTATTAGTGATCGGTTGCGTGCTTGTAAGTTTTGGCGTTCCCAAAGTGATTGCGAGTGGGCATTCCGTTTGTATTATGCCCATAGAGAGCGGATCGACATGAAGTATCTGAAGCAGAAAGCAACAAAGGACGGAACGTATGAAATCATGGAAGAGTGGATAGAAAAAAATAATGAGTAAATCGTAAACCAGAGTAGGAATGGAAAGATTTCTGCGGAGCAAAAACAATGCTTGCGAAGCCTGTTGTAGTGTTTCGGTAATAAAAAGGGTGGATTTCAAGGAGTCCCCCCTTTTTATATTCTAAAAATTAGCAGTATCTCAATCGCGAAAGATAACGTCCAGGTTGAATTTTTTGTAATGATTTCGTGAGAAAAGGGAGTAGGCTTTGGGAAGTTTATTCCCTTTTGTTGAACTAACGTGCAGTTATCTTTAACAAAACCGTTTAAAAAAGGATTTCACAACATGAATCACGAAATATGGATGTACTTGTAATCAAAAATTTTAAAAAAGGGTGGTATTTATGATTCGTGATGTGGAGGAATTTGTAAAGTTTTTAGATGGATTACGAAAGCGTACCATGCAGTATGTTAAGGTTGTACCGAATTCTATCTTAGAATGGAAACCAGCTGAAGATAAATTTTCAACGGGAGATTTGCTTCGACATCTAGGTTCCTCTCAACTCATGTTCTTAAATGTATTTGAGCATGGAAAGTGGATCTATCCAGGCCATGAAAGTAGTAAAGGGGAAAAGATAGAGGAAATTGTTCATTACCTAGAAGTGTGTCATGCAAGGTTAACGGAGGGTTTATTAACTTTAGGAAATGATCTATTGGCAAAAAAGGTTCCAACCCTACATGGACATGAGGTAAGCTCCTGGAGGATCATGATGGCATTGGCGGAACATGAGATGCATCATCGTGGTCAATTATCAACATATCTTCAGATGAATGGAATAGAACCACCTCAAATTTTCGGTCTAAAAATCGAACAAGTTGAAAAAGGTTAATATAAATTATTTATATTGGTTTAGTTTCTCCAAACATGGGTTAAAGAAAAATAAATTTGATACAAATGATTTGTCAAAATTGCCAGGAAGAGATGCAAAATCTGAAGTAGATATATAAAAAGCTACCAAGTAAGTAACCAGGTAGCTTTTTTTAATTTGGTTTGCTGGAGTTGCCTCAAGATATATTTTTTATATTGTATCTTATTTCCTATTTTTGTATTCTATATACATTCCAATTGACAGTTTAACAGCCAATACGACGTAGTACTCGTTCTGG
>JAAROH010007698.1_pt1 | contig 50278 bp, 66 predicted proteins | sample 7248631 | NCBI WGS metagenome assembly JAAROH01 (sample SAMN09772309, study PRJNA484901) | compost metagenome | isolation source: Vermicomposting unit | place: India | reverse complement strand
ACAAAAGTGCCTGAAATCAACTTTGAAGCTGACCTTCACTTTCATGGGATATTTATCTCGCACACAAACGAGTTTCACTGTTCAGTTTTCAAGGGACTTCTTTTTCTCTGTCGCATTCTGTTGACGACTTTTATATTTTATCAAATCTTAGACTAAATTGCAATATCTTTTTTAAAAATAACCCTGTTTTATCTCAAGGATTTATCACTGTTTTAACAGCGACAATTGAAAATGTATCATATACTAATCACTATTGTCAACACATTTATTATATCTTTATATTTGTATTTTTTATTTTGGAATTATGTTTCCAGTTTTCACTGCGAATTATACCACATCAAAAATAAAGAGTCTCAGGGGAAACAAAGCCCTTTCAGCCCTTTAATTTAAGCATTTGCTTCATAATATCTATTTCCTGTCCCACGAAGCTCTGAATCAACAGGGGAGTGATGGTAGTCTCAACAACAGCTGCCACAAATAGCATAACTACAATAGTGCCAACAGCCAAAGGGAGATCTCTCAGCATATCACTGAACTTTTTCCTCACAGTTGTCCGTTTCTCTCTTACAAACAGACTAACAACCCAGTCATACGTCAATACACCCAACTTAATACCGATGGCTGCTGCGAAAATGATGGCACTCAGTTCGATAATCCCATGCGGCAAAATTCCAGCGAGCAAAATCTTTAGCGGACTTATGCCTCCGCTTGCATATACTTTTAACAAGAAACCAAGCAAAATACCGTTTGTCACTAGCCCCAGGGCGGGATACAGCCCAAAGAAAAAGATGCCAAGCCCCACCATGCTAAACGCGACCATTACATTATTTTTAAAAATAACCCCAAATGTATATAACGGGTTATTGGCTTTTCTAATATCACTTCCAATTCGTTGAATGTTGTCTATCATCTGCTTGGCAAATTGTTTAATTTCTTCCGCATTCGTATATCCGAAGAACACACCTATCAACATCAGCGCAACACCGAGCCATATGTATCGTTTATTCTCACAGACAATGCTTGCCAGTCTTTTTACCATTGCATATCTGCTCCCCTTTCCTGTACTTTCCTCTTCTTGATAATACCGCGATTCTTTCTTCCGTATTCCTTATTTTCAAAAAGGCATATCCTTGACTCACAGGCATACATATGTAATGGACAAGGGTTAAACTAATAAGGAGGTGTGATTTTTGTTTTGGATTGTAAACGCCAGACGTCTTAAACAGTATCTTATCATTCTTACTGCCGCTTTATTCGCCATTGGCATCGCCTGGGCCGAAAGGGATAATATTTCAATCTTCACGTCAGGAAAAAATGGGCCGAACGCTATTTACAAAGTGGACACGCGGGAAAAAAAGCTCGCTCTCACCTTTGATATTAGCTGGGGCGAAGAACGTGTAGGCCCAATTCTTGACATTCTTGAGCAAAAAGGTGTGAAAAAAGCAACGTTCTTCCTTTCCTCGCCCTGGAGCAAAAGCCACCCTGACATCGTAAAACGCATTAAAGACATGGGATTTGAAATCGGTTCTCATGGACATAAATACACTAACTACAGCAGCCTAAACGACGAAGAAATTCAAGCGGAAATCACAAAAGCCCACGAAATTTTAAAGGAATTAACTGGAACTCCACCTAATCTTATCCGTACTCCGAATGGCGATTTCGATAAACGCGTACTTAAAATCGCCGACAAAATGGGGTATACAGTCGTCCAATGGGATACGGATTCGAAAGACTGGCTGAATCCTGGAACAGAGCAAATCATTAAAAATGTCGTGGACAGTGCACATCCCGGTGATATTATTTTGATGCACGCAAGCGATTCATGCAAGCAGACCCATCTGGCCCTTCCGGCCATCATCGAACAATTGCGCTCCAAAGGTTACGAATTTGTCACCGTTTCTGAACTTATCGCTAACGCAAAAATAAATACAAACGAGGTTCAATAAATGAGAAAAAGCCGGGCGGTTACTTCGCCAGGCTTTCGTTTTTTTGCAGAACACGATGCAACTGCATAATTTGCCACGTATTGCATAATAACAACGGCACAATCATCATAATCATTGCTTTCGGATTGTTTTCTTTGAGCGCCGGAAGCCACTCAAGAACCGTAACAACAAACATAAAAAAAACGGTCGGAATCCAAGCAGAAGCATTCGTCGCCTTGACTTTAAAATAAGCAACCACCACCGCATAAACGAGCAGGCTAAACGGCAGCCATACATATCCGAGAATCGGTTCTTCTTTTGCGAACAGATCATGTCGTAAAACGACCAAATCAACAAATACAAACAGAATCAAGAGCACCTGTACTCCCAGCCAAAGACTTTTTCTTCTGAGTACGCTAAGCGCTAAATAATTCAACATTAAATAGGCGAAAAAACCCATCTGGCTAATTATACTAAACATAAGACCCATAATTAATCTTCCAAAAATACCTATCCCAAAATTCCCGAATCCGCCGCCAAGCGATTCCATGCCAATAAAAGCACCAGTAATTACCGCTCCCAAGGCTCCCATAAGAAGCGTCGTATAAAACAAAAAAGACCACTTTCGTAATGTCACCAACATACCCCCATGCTTCCTCGTTTCCCTTTCTTGATTGTACCAACAGCCCCAGTAAAAAACCAGTAATTTCGCCCATTCGTCACATCCTCCATTTCCTCCATAATTCACCACGCGCAAGGCCCGGTCAATAAGGATAAACAGCATCATCGTTTGACATGCTAAATCATAGCTATACAAATTGAGAAATGAGGGAAGCAAAGTGATGAACCATTTTACCATTTCCATAAAATATGTGCTTTCTTCCATTCTACTCGCTGCTGTTCTGGTCACGGGTTGTAGCGGAGGTCAACAAAAAGAAAAATCCGCCTCTTCCGACTATAAAGAAACAAAGCAAATGGTTGTCGACATTTTAAAAACAAAAGAGGGGCAAAAAGCAATTCATGAAGCCATGAACGAACGCTCATCTACACAAAGCGTCCAGAGAGCAGGGCAAGGGGGCGGCGAAGAGATGAAAATTCAAGCCCATGAAATGATGCAAGACCCGAAATTTGCAGTTTCTATGGCTAAAGCGATGCAGGAGCAAAACAAAAAATTACTAAAAGATCTCATGAAAGAACCTGAGTACCAGAAAATGATGCTCGATATTATGAAAGACCCTGAATATCAAAAGCTGGTGCTAGAAACAATGAAAAGTCCCGCGTACCGCCAACAGACAATGAGTGTAATGAAAGATGCGCTACAAAGTCCAATGTTCCGTCTGGAAATGATTCAGCTTGCCCAGAAAGCTCAGGAACAAATGATAAAGCCTGAGCAAGGCAAAGGTAAAGAAAAAGGAAAAGAAGGCGGAGGAAAACAAGAGGGCGGTGGAGGTAAAAAGTAATTCTCCTTCCTTCCAAAGCTAAAACCGCTTGTACAAGAAAAACTCGCTGGCTTATGCCTGGTCCTTTTTCCACATAGAAGAAAACCGGCCACCTTGTGGTACGTCGGCCGGACTGACAAAACATCTGGAGCCCTCGAGGAGGGAGACATTTGCCAGTCTTTCTCTCCCTCCGTGCCACACGCTCCACATGCCACATGGAAAAAGAAAACGTTTGGCACACACCTCACGAGTTTTTCTTCATTTACTTATGGAAAGAAAGTGTATATTGCTTTATCACTATAAAGCAACATATACTTTCTTAATACGAAAAAAAAACGGAAGTGAGGAGTTCCTCATCTTCCGTTTTCGCCGTATTTTGCTTATACGGAAATACCAGCTTTCTCATCAACTTTCCGCGCTAGTTCCGCATAGATTTTGCCGATTTCTTCATGTTCTTGATATACAGAAGGTGCGTAACGATCTTCGTCGCGCATCGGCTCCGGCTGTCCTAGCGGAATTTGCGCCAGCAATTCTGTCTTCAGCTCCTCCGCGAGCTTCTGACCTCCGCCGCTTCCGAAGATCGGGTCTTTTTCGCCGTTCTTGTTTATATAGTAAGACATGTTTTCTACTACCCCAAGAATTTCGTGGTTTGTGCGGAGGGCCATCGCACCGGCACGCGCTGCTACGAACGCCGCTGTGGGATGCGGAGTCGTTACGATAATTTCCTTGCTCTGCGGAATCATCTGGTGCACATCAAGCGCTACATCACCCGTTCCTGGCGGCAGATCGAGAATCATGTAATCTAGTTCACCCCAATGAATTTCACTAAAGAAGTTACGCAACATTTTTCCCAGCATCGGCCCGCGCCAAATAATCGGCGAATTGTCCTCTACGAAGAATCCCATGGAGATCACTTTTACGCCGAAACGTTGCACGGGCATAACCATATTGTCAATTACAACCGGCCGTTGCGTAATGCCCATCATGTCCGGTACGCTAAAACCGTAAATATCCGCATCAATGACACCGACTTTCTTGCCCATACGTGCCAACGCAACCGCTAGGTTAACTGTTACCGTGGATTTTCCGACGCCGCCTTTTCCGCTTGCTACTGCAATAAATTGCGTTTTCGAATCCGGTGCAAGAAGAGGGGAGATTTGGCTTAAGCCCGCGCCGTGTCCCTGTACCGCGCCATTGTTTGGCGCGGAAGGCGAACCATCTGCACTACCGCCACGAATTATCGCAGCGACACGCGCTCTTTCCTCATCTGTCATCGCTCCAAAGTGAACAACAACTTCTTTCGCACCAAGCGCTTTAATCGCATTTTCCACATCTTCCTGAATCTTCACCTTTAACGGACAGCCCTGAATGGTAAGAATAACATCCAATTCTACTCTATCGTCATCAATCTTGATATTACGTACCATGCCCAGTTCCACTACACTGCGGTGGATCTCCGGATCTTGAACCCCTTTCAGCGCCTCTAACACTTTCTCTTCTGTAATCACTTGTCTTTCACCTCTCAAAATGGCGTACTTTTTTCATTATACCACTCTGTTATTTTTTCCTACAAAGCTTATTGCACTTCTTCAACAGTTTCCCCTGAATAATAACGTAAAATCCCCTGGTAAATCGCATTGGCCATTTGTTTTTGATAACGGGAAGTCGCCATAAGTTTAGCCTCTTGCTCGTTGGATAGAAACCCGACTTCCACCAGTACGGATGGACATTCCGCTGTGCGAAGGATGAAAATATCATCTGTTTTTTTTGCCACTCTGTCTGTATTGCTTATGACACGTTTAATTTCATCCTGAATAAGATGAGCCATCTGGCCGGATTGCTTTAACGCAGGCGAATAGAATGTTTGTGCCCCTGACCAGCGCGGAGATGGAATGGCATTCAGATGAATGCTTATCAGCAAATCAGCCTGATTATCTTTAATTAACCGGACGCGCCGCAGTAAATCTTCGGTTTTACGTTTACTCAACCCTTTTGTGCCAGGAGCGGCCAAATCTGTATCCGTTTCGCGTGTCATAATAACCAAAGCGCCCGCCTCCTGTAGAAAATCGCGTAAATACATACTAATAGGCAAAGTGATGTCTTTCTCAATTATTCCACCTTTGCTTTTGGCTCCGCCGTCTGGTCCGCCATGCCCAGCATCCACGACAATAATTTTTCCGGAAAGCGGCAGCGACCAAACGGACCATGACTCATCATCCATCGGCATATTATATGTCAAAAGTGTTATAAGGAACATCAGTGCTCCTAACCACAGTATTACGTTTCTTTTTTTTTGCAAAGTATACTCCCCCCCCTATTCTAATTACTATATACATTTGACTTGATCGATTGACATTGTTTAATAGAGCAAAGTACATCTCTAGCTCTTATATATAAAACATATGTACAACCTTCCTGTTTATTCGCGGAACATATATCCCCTGGTTTCGTTCAAATAAAAAAGCGAGCTTTTGTCATAAGCCCGCTCTAAATCGCTTCAAAGCAATTTAAGTTTTCGCTGTTTTTTTCCATAGACAAGGCCGTGGCGAAACCACTTTGCCGCCAAATCTTCCGCTATAATGGATACTGAATAAAAGTCCCATTCGCCAAGGCGACTCATAAGGTTAAAATCATTAGCTAATGTGTAAATACTCAGAAGATGTTGCTGGGAGTAGCTGCGTTCAATTTCTTCCGCCGTACGCCCCGCTTTATATAACTTACTAGCTGCAACGCCTTGGAAAAAGAATTCGTAAATAATTTCGGCCAGATATTCTTCGACAAGGTAGCGTTGCAGCAAAGGGAGATGACGAATGGAAACTTCGACAGTGTTATAGTAGTAGCGGCGCACCTCTTGGATGTCGATGCCATCCTTAATTTTCTTACGCATATTTTCGTTCCGTATCCTAGCACGTTCTTCAAACGATACTATATTGCTGTCCATGCGATCACCCTGTTTTATCGTATGAATGTTACTCTTAGGATGGCCTTTTCGTTTATTGTTTCATACCTTGTTTGAAAATCTGATTATCTTAAACGAAAGCAGTCAGCAAAACGTGTAACAAAAAGCCCAATCCAAAAGGATTGGGCTTTTTCTGAATATAAATATCGTCCAAATTAGCGTTTGGAGAATTGAGGTGCGCGACGAGCAGCTTTAAGACCGTATTTCTTACGTTCTTTCATCCGTGGATCGCGAGTCAAGAATCCAGCTGCTTTCAAAGCGCCACGAAGATCCGGGTCAGCTTGCAGCAACGCGCGGGAGATGCCATGGCGGATCGCACCCGCTTGACCGGTTGTACCGCCGCCATTCACATTTACAAGCACATCGTACTTGCCTTCCGTTTCAGTAAGAACGAGCGGTTGCTTTACGATAAGTTTCAAAGTTTCAAGACCAAAATATTCATCCATTGGACGCTTGTTGATGATGATTTGACCATCGCCAGGTACTAAGCGAACGCGTGCAACGGAATGCTTGCGACGACCTGTTCCGTAGTATTGAACTTGTGCCACGAAATTACCCTCCTTTTACTATCCGCGCAGTTCCCATTTTTCTGGTTTTTGCGCTTGATGTGGATGCTCAGAACCAGCATATACATGCAGTTTTGTAACCAATCGACGACCAAGGCGGTTCTTCGGCAGCATGCCTTTAACAGCAAGCTCGATCATGCGCTCAGGCTTGGTAGCCAACATTTGGCCAGCCGTAGTGATTTTCAAGCCGCCCGGATAACCGGAGTGACGATAATACAGCTTATCCGTCATTTTCTTACCAGTCAGTTTGATTTTATCAGCATTGATAACGATAACGAAATCGCCAGTGTCAACGTGCGGTGTGAATTCAGGTTTGAATTTTCCGCGAAGAATAGCCGCTACTTCGCTGGCCAGACGTCCGAGCGTCTGTCCTTCAGCATCAACAACATACCATTTACGCTCTACTTCGAGTGGCTTGGCCATGTATGTGGTGCGCATTGTTTTCCCTCCTGTAACTTGCATTTCAAAAAGTTCCGTTAACCTTTATATTTTAAAAACCAACACATTTTCGGGGCGTTAGTGGGTTTTAAAATACCGAATTTGATATTACTACAATTTTGGTATTAAAGTCAAGAAAAAATTATACACCAGGTGGCGTTGACTTCCTATACTCTACTTTCCATAAATACAGGCCCTGCGGGGGGACGTTGGCCTTAGCGATCGTACCATTCTTCGCTTCAAGCATCCATTTCACGTAATCGACTTCCCAGCGGCCCTTGCCGACTTCTACAAGCGCTCCTGTCATCATACGAACCATGTTATACAAAAATCCGTTGCCACGAAACGTAAGCCAAATGTCAAGCCCCTGCCCGGGCACGAATTTGTCACGCTGCGTAACCTCGATCGTTACTTCATATATCGTCCGCACCTTGTCTTCCACCTGCGTGCGCATCGAACAAAACGAGGTAAAGTCATGCGTTCCCAAAAAATAAGCGGCGGCCGCACGCATCTTCTCAATATCAAGCGGCGCTTTTACATGATAAGCCCAGTCGCGAATAAAAGGATCAGGAGTATCTTGATTAAGAATCCGGTATTTATAGGTTTTCTCCGTGACATCATACCGAGCATGAAAATCCATTGGCACATCTACAGCATGCAGTACAACAATATCGTCCGGCAAAAACGTATTCATCGCTGGCACCAGCCTATCTGCAGGTATACGGCTAGTCGTAACAAAATGGGCGACCTGTTCCCTCGCATGAACACCCGAATCCGTGCGCCCGGATGCCACGATTTTTGTCTCATGTCGGAGAATATGTTTCAGCACTTTTTCAATTTCGGCCTGTATGCTGGGACCGTTGTTCTGCCGCTGAAAGCCATAATAAGCCGTTCCCTGATAGCCAAACGTAAGCTTAATCTTACGCTCTTCCATCTGTGTTGTATTCATCCTTTCATTGCCGGACAAAACCAGTCAATGCCAAAGCCGCCGCTTACGCCCGCAGCAGCCAGACAGTGACCGCTATCCCTATTGTAATGAGAAGAAGCATCGCATCCCGCTTGCCGAAGCGCAACTGCCGGTACTTTGTCCGTCCTTCTCCACCGCGGTATCCTCTCGCTTCCATCGCAAACGCCAGCTCTTCCGCCCGACGAAACGATTGTACGAACAACGGAACAATTAAAGGAAGGATGCCGTTAATCCGTTTTATAATCGAACCGCTGGAAAAAGAAGCCCCGCGTGACATTTGCGCTTTGGCGATTTTATCCGTCTCCTCAAGCAGTGTCGGAATAAAGCGTAGCGAAATCGACATCATCAGTGCCAGCTCATGTGCTGGAAAACCAAATTTCCGGAAAGGGGAAAACAAACTCTCCAGCCCATCCGTTAGCTGAATCGGAGAAGTTGTCAGTGTTAATAAAGAAGCCGATAGCATCAGCAGAATAATGCGTGCTGACACAAAGGCCGCGTCCTGCAGCCCTTTTTCGTGAATTTCAATGAACTTCCATGAAAATAAAAGTGCGCCTTCCTTATTCGTGAAAACTTGTAAAATCACCGTTAATACGATAATCCAGAGAGCGGGCTTTAATCCACGCAGAACGTAGATAACCGGAATGCGCGAAACCGCGATTCCCAGAAGCGTGACCGCTGCCACAAACAAGAAAGCGGCCAGCGTGTTCGCCATAAAAATAAAAATGATAAAAAAAAGTACGAATAAAAGTTTGCTGCGTGGGTCGCACTGGTGAAGAAACGACTGACGCGGCACAAACTGGCCAATCGGAATGGAATTCAAAAAACTCATCGTCGCTTCCCTCCTCTACGCGAAAAGCGACGGGCCAGCTCGTCAGCCAGCTGTTCTGAATCGAAAATATCAAGCGGAAGAGGCGGCACCGAGCTCCCAGCCGTACGCACGCGCTCGTTAAACTGCACGATAAAACGAGTAATTTCCGGTAAATCCAGGCCCGCTTGCTGAATCTTCTCCGGCTCCTGGAACACCTGCTGTGGTGTTCCTTCCATCCATACTCGTCCTTGATTCATCACATAAAGATAATCAGCATATAGCGCAGCGTCCTCCATGCTATGCGTAACGAGAATCGTCGTCCGTTTCTCTTCACGATGAACACGGGCAATCATCTCCAGAATCGCACGATGCCCGGCAGGATCCAATCCTGCGGTCGGTTCATCCAGTATCAGTACTTTTGGATTCATAACAAGCACGCCGGCAAGTGCTGCTCGTCTCATCTGGCCCCCGCTCAAGGCGAAAGGAGATTTCTCTCCATACTTCTCCGGATCAAGGCCCACAAGGCGCAAAGCAGCATCCACACGCGCTACAATCATCTCAGGCGGGACGCCCATATTGACAAGACCGAACGCAACATCTTTGCGTACCGTTTCCTCAAACAGCTGATATTCCGGATATTGAAACGCTAGCCCTACCTGCTGTCGTAGCTTCTCAAGACCTTTTTTCTTCTTGGCAGGCAATGTAAATTCGCCGATCTGCATCGTACCTTCCGTAGGCTGCAGTAAGCCGTTCAACAACTGAATGAACGTAGACTTGCCCGAGCCTGTATGGCCAATAATGGCGACATAACGACCATGCGGAATATAAAGCGACACGTCTCTAAGCGCCTGATAAGCAAACGGGGTGCCCGGCGAATACGTATAACTTACGTTTTCTAATCGGATATCCATAAGCTATCGAGCACTCCTTCACCGGTTATATTCAGCACAGGAAAACGAAAGCCTTTCTTTCGTAACCGGTACTGCAAATCGCAGGCAAACGGCACGTCAAGGCCAAGCTTGCGCAGCCAATCCACTTTTTGATAGATTGTTTCCGGTGTTCCTTCGCCTACAAGAGCGCCTCCGTCCATCACAAGAATACGGTCGCTTTCCAGCGTCTCTTCAAGGTAATGAGTAATCTGGATGACCGTCATACCTTGTTCAAGGTTCATCCGCCGCACAACTTCCAAGACTTCTTTTCGTCCCCGGGGATCAAGCATCGCTGTCGCTTCGTCCAGCACAAGCACAGCCGGACGGACGGCCAGAGCGCCGGCAATAGCCACACGCTGTTTCTGTCCCCCAGAAAGTCGATTTGGCTCAGCCGTCCGAAATTCCGACATATTCACTTTTTGCAGCGCATCTATGATACGCGCTTCCATCTCTGAAGGAGGGATGCCGATGTTCTCCATACCAAAGGCGATGTCATCCTCTACTGTCGGCGCCACAAATTGATTGTCCGGATTTTGAAAAACCATGCCTACCGTTTGACGCACTTGCCAAATCTGCTCTTCATCCGATGTAACAACACCGGCAACTTCCACGCTCCCTTCAGTTGGCAAAAGCAGACCATTCAGCAATTTTGCCAGCGTGGATTTACCGGAACCGTTATGACCGATAATCGAAAGGAACTCCCCTTTCCTCACTTCACACGAAACGCCCTTCACTGCCTTCTCTTCAGCGCCTTCATACGCAAAAGAAACTTGGTTGAGGCGTATGATTGTTTCAGTCAAATCCACCACACCGCTTTCTTCCGTTCCCCTTACTTAAGAAAAAAAGAAATAAAAACAAATGTTTTGTTAGCGGGCTTTCTTCGAAACAAGGGGATAGGTATAAAAAACTTCTGTAAAGAAAAGAATAGACATTGTTTTTCCTATGCAAAAAAAGGGTGATTTCATCCTCACCCTTTCTTGCGCCAGTGCTAACTATTCAACTAACTCAAGGTATACCATTGGTGCGCCGTCGCCGCGGCGAGGACCAATTTTCAAGATGCGAGTGTAACCACCTTGACGCTCAGAAAAGCGAGGTGCAATCGTATCAAACAACTTTTGAATTGCATCCTGGTTGGTTTCATTGTTAGCTGTTTCTTTACGCACAAAAGCGGCTACTTGACGACGAGCGTGCAGGTCACCGCGTTTAGCTAATGTGATCATTTTTTCAGCGATAGAACGTACTTCTTTCGCTTTGCTTTCCGTTGTTTCGATGCGCTCGTTGATAATCAGGTCCGTTACCAGATCGCGGAATAAAGCTTTACGAGCGGCGCTATTACGGCCTAATTTAGCATATGCCATATTTTTTCCCTCCTTAAAACGAACAGTTGGTCAATCTTAATCATCTTTGCGAAGTCCAAGTCCGAGTTCTTCGAGCTTTTCTTGAACTTCTTCCAGAGATTTGCGGCCAAGATTGCGGACTTTCATCATATCTTCTTCTGTTTTCTGCGTCAGCTCTTGCACAGTATTGATACCTGCACGCTTCAAGCAGTTGTAGGAACGGACAGAAAGATCAAGTTCCTCGATTGTCATCTCAAGTACTTTTTCTTTCTTATCTTCTTCTTTTTCTACCATGATTTCGGCTTCTTTCGCCTCATCAGTTAGCCCTACAAACAGATTCAGATGTTCCGTCATGATCTTTGCGCCTAAACTTACCGCTTCCTCCGGGCGGATACTGCCATCCGTCCATACTTCAAGCGTGAGCTTATCATAGTTAGTCACTTGGCCTACACGTGTGTTTTCCACTTGATAGTTCACACGGGTAATTGGTGTGTAGATTGAATCAATTGGAATCACGCCAATTGGCATATCCGGGCGTTTGTTCTGATCGGCAGGCACATAGCCGCGTCCGCGGTTGGCAACCATACGAATGTGGAGACGAGCCCCCTCTTCCATCGTTGCAATAACCAGGTCCGGATTCAAAATTTCTACATCGCTGTCTGCGCGAATGTCGGCAGCTGTTACGACACCGGCGCCTTCCGCATCAATTTCAAGCACTTTCTCTTCATCCGAATGAATTTTCAAAGAAAGTGTTTTTAAATTCAAGATGATCTGGGTAGTGTCTTCTACGACGCCTTCGATCGTGGAGAACTCGTGGAGAACCCCATCGATTTCAACACTGATAATGGCGGCACCCGGCAGGGAAGACAGCAAAATACGACGTAAGGAGTTTCCAAGCGTTGTGCCGTATCCTCGTTCAAGAGGCTCTACCACAAACTTGCCATAGGTAGAGTCTTCGCTTACTTCTACCACTTCGATCTTTGGCTTTTCGATTTCGATCATCAAACAAACCCTCCTTCAAAACGTCGAAAATTCCGGACGGGTCATAAGGTCCACGACCGGAATTCCCCTTTGGCGGTTACCAGTAAATCGCAACCAAAGCACAGACCTGTTCGTTCCATATTAAGATAGTATGCACAGGTGTATAACTTTTTAAACTGCTAGTTTATGCGACTTGCTGCCAAATTATACACGGCGACGTTTTGGTGGACGGCAACCATTGTGAGGAATAGGTGTAACGTCTTTAATCATGCTGACTTCAAGTCCTGTAGCCTGCAGGGAACGAATTGCAGCTTCACGTCCGGAACCTGGTCCTTTAACCATAACTTCAACAGTTTTCATACCGTGTTCCATCGCAGCTTTAGCAGCCTGCTCAGCAGCCATTTGCGCCGCGAACGGAGTGCTTTTACGAGAACCTTTGAAACCAAGGCCACCCGCACTTGCCCAAGAAATTGCATTTCCATGCGGGTCAGTAATAGTAACGATCGTGTTGTTGAATGTAGAACGAATATGCGCGACACCAGCTTCAACGTTTTTGCGATCGCGACGACGAGTGCGAGTCGCAGCTACTTTTCTTTTTGCCAACTTCATTTACCCCCTTTACTTCTTCTTGTTCGCAACGGTACGGCGCGGACCTTTGCGAGTACGTGCATTGGTTTTCGTACGTTGACCACGAACCGGCAAGCCACGACGATGACGAACACCACGATAGCAGCCAATTTCAATCAAACGCTTGATGTTGAGAGAAACCTCACGACGAAGATCCCCTTCAACTTTGATATTCTTGTCAATATAGTCACGAAGCTTTGTTGCTTCATCTTCAGTCAGATCACGAACGCGAGTATTTTCATCGATACCGGTTTCGCTCAAAATTTTGCTAGCAGTAGAACGGCCAATGCCAAAGATGTAAGTTAACGCAATAACAACGCGTTTATCACGAGGTAAGTCAACCCCAGCAATACGTGCCATGTATCGTGCACCTCCTTATAAATTAACCTTGTCTTTGCTTATGCTTCGGATTTTCACAAATTACCATGACTTTGCCTTTACGGCGAATAATTTTGCATTTCTCGCAAATCGGCTTTACAGATGGTCTTACTTTCATTCGGATAACCTCCCATCATTTCTAGAGTGGAACTATTAGAGGTTGGAGGTTAGATAAACCTCTAACTCCTGTCGTTTCCTGCTCTATTTGTAACGATATGTGATCCGTCCACGGGTTAAATCATACGGCGATAATTCGACGGTAACTTTGTCACCCGGCAATATACGAATGAAATGCATGCGGATTTTACCGGATACGTGAGCGAGCACTTTATGCCCGTTCTCTAGCTCTACGCGAAACATAGCGTTTGGCAGAGGCTCAATCACGGTACCTTCTACTTCAATTACATCTTCTTTCGCCATAAAGCCACTCTCCTTTCTTCAGCATGGCTGCTTTTGCTTAGCCCTCTTAACGCAAGCCGATTAAACCTACAATATCCCCATCGGCAATCATATCACATTGTCTATCTCGAAGGGAAATGGCAATTCCAGTTTTATTCTTTCGTTAAGATTTCATAACCATCTTCAGTAATCGCAATTGTATGCTCAAAGTGAGCGCACATTGAACCGTCCACGGTAACAACTGTCCAATTATCAGCAAGGGTGCGCACATAACGTTTGCCCGCATTTACCATCGGCTCAATCGCAAGTACCATTCCCGGCTTCAGCCTTGGTCCGCGGCCCGGAGGTCCAAAGTTAGGAATTTGCGGATCTTCATGCAAACTCCGTCCGATGCCATGCCCCACGTATTCACGGACAATGGAATATCCGGCTGCCTCCACGTAAACTTGAATGGCATGAGAGATATCTGTCAGGCGCGCATCCGGCTTCGCTTGTGCTAATCCTTCATAAAGAGATTTCTCGGTAACGTCCAACAAGCGCTGGTTCTCCGGAGAAATCTTGCCTACCGCATAGGTCCAAGCAGAATCACCATGATAGCCGTCCACTTCGGCGCCAATATCCAAACTGATGATATCTCCTTCCTTCAGTTTGCGCTTGCCCGGGATGCCATGAACAAGTTCTTCGTTCACTGAAGTACAAATACTGCCTGCAAAGCCTCCATAGCCTTTGAAAGAAGGTTTCGCTCCATGTTTGCGAATGAACGCTTCAGCAATCTCATCCAGATCACCAGTAGTGATACCAGGACGAATAGCTTTTTTCAGTTCTTTGTGTGTGAGGGCGACGATGCGTCCCGCCTCCCTCATGATGTCGATCTCTGTTTTGGATTTGCATATAATCATTGAGCCTGACCTCTCAACACGTTTGCAATATCCTCAAACACCTTGTCTATATCTTGTTGCCCGTTAATGTTACGAAGCAATCCTTTTGCTTTGTAATAGCTCAAGATCGGAGCGGATTGTTCGATGTTTACATCGAGGCGAGTCGCGACAGTCGCCGCATTGTCGTCGTCCCGCTGATACAATTCTCCGCCGCATTTATCACAAATTCCTTCCCGGGAAGGAGGGTTGAATATTACATGATACGTAGCACCGCAATTTTTGCAGATTCGGCGACCGGTCAGTCGTTCCAACAAAATGCTGCGATCCACATCAATATTGATGACATGATCGATTGTACGTTCCATTTCTTCAAGCGTCCTGTCCAAAGCTTCCGCCTGTGCCATCGTACGCGGAAAGCCGTCCAACATAAACCCTGTCTCACAATCAGGTTTACCTAAACGTTCTTTAACAATACCGATGACAACTTCATCCGGTACCAAGAGCCCCTGATCCATATAAGACTTTGCTTGTTTCCCCATCTCGGTTTCTTCTTTGATGGCTGCACGAAACATGTCGCCGGTGGAAATATGCGGGATGCCAAACTCGGCAACAATTTTTTCGCCTTGTGTTCCTTTTCCCGCACCAGGTAATCCCATTAAGATAATATTCATCTTTACCCCTCCATACGTCAGTGAATTCACAGCCAAATACTTCGTCACCTATATTACTTTTACTTAATAAACCCTTTGTAATGGCGTTTCACAAGCTGGCTTTCAATTTGCTTCATCGTATCCAGCGCGACCCCGATAACAATCAACAGCGCTGTGCCGCCGATCTGAACCGAAGCCGGCAACCCGCTCAGCTTCGTAAAGAAGATGGGCAGAATGGATACGGCTGCCAAAAAGATTGCTCCTGCCAAAGTAATTCGGTTTAGCGTTCTCGTAATATATTGGGCTGTCTCATTTCCTGGACGTATGCCTGGGATGTATCCGCCGTTCTTTTTCATGTTGTCAGCCATCTGCGTTGGATTAACCTGCACAAACACGTAGAAATACGTGAACCCGATGATCAGCAGTACATACAGCACCATGCCGATCCAATTCTGCGAGCTAAACGTCTGGATGTTAAACGTTTGAATTACCCAGTTGGAAACAGGATGCCCTGGCCAGAATTGAGCAATCGTAGGCGGAAAGATAATCAATGACAGAGCAAAGATTACAGGAATTACTCCAGCACTGTTTACTTTTAACGGGATGTGGGTGGATTGACCACCGTACATTTTTCTGCCGACTACGCGTTTTGCATACTGCACGGGAACTTTGCGCGCTCCCTGCTGGATGAAAACTATTCCCACGATAACGAGAATAACAGCCAGCAGAATTAATAACACTTTAACAACATTTAAAAACATTTGATCCTCAGCGCCAATAAACTCTGAGGCATAGATTTGTTTTACACCGTTCGGAATTCCAGCTACGATACCCGCAAAAATAATAATGGAAATGCCGTTTCCGATGCCCTTCTCGGTGATTTGTTCACCTAGCCACATAAGAAAGGCTGTACCGGCAGTCAGTACGAGCGCAATTAGCGCATATGTCGTAAAAGAAGGGTCTATCACGAGGCCCGGTATCATCCGGTTAAATCCGATAGAAAGCCCAACCGCTTGAATCAACCCGAGAATGATCGTCAAATAGCGGGTAACCTGGGCAATCTTGCGCCGCCCGATATCTCCTTCTTTTGACCACTGAGTGAATGTCGGAACAACATCCATCGACAACAGCTGCATGATAATCGAGGCGGTAATATACGGCATAATCCCCATCGCAAAAATGGAGAAGTTCTGTAAGGCACCACCCGTGAATGTGTTAAAGAATCCGAAGACGCTGCTTTGATTTGACAGCTGTTCTAGTACCGAAACATTAATGTTCGGCACTGGAACAAAGCTGCCAATCCGAAAGACGACAAGCATCAAAAGGGTAAACATCACCTTTCGACGCAAGTCGGCAATCTTAAAAATGTTGGTGATCATGGAGAACATTAGATCACCTCGGCTTTTCCGCCGAGAGCCTCAATTTTCTCAACCGCAGATTGAGAAAATTTCTGAGCTTGAACCGTCAGCTTAACGTTAAGTTCTCCATCCCCTAAAATCTTAACGCCATCGCGTGTATGTTTGATAATCCCTGTTTCGAGAAGCAGTTCCGGTGTTACAACTGTACCTTCTTCAAACTTGTTCAGTTTTTCGAGGTTAATTACAGCGTACACTTTGCGGTTCGGATTTGTGAAACCGCGTTTTGGCAGACGACGATACAGCGGATTTTGACCACCCTCGAAGCCAGGACGTACGCCGCCGCCCGAACGAGCGTTTTGTCCCTTATGTCCGCGACCAGCTGTTTTTCCGTTGCCAGAACCGATACCACGACCTACACGCTTACGAGTGTGACGGGAACCTTCAGCAGGTTTGATCTCATGTAATTTCATTGTCGCACCTCCTCCTTGTGTCAAATTTTTTATTACTCAGCGATTTCCTTAACTTCAACCATGTGCTTTACTTTTTCCACCATGCCGCGCATCGCTGCGTTATCCGGTTTGATTACTGTTTGGTGGATTTTACGAAGTCCCAGAGCCGCAACCGTAGCTTTTTGATTTTGCGTACGACCAATCAGACTTCTTTTGAGGGTAATTTGCAGTTTTGCCATGTTTAAGTCCCTCCTAACCTAAAAGCTCTTCCGGAGTTTTTCCGCGGAGCTTTGCAACCTGCTCAACAGTTTTCAGACGGCTTAAACCTTCCAATGTTGCATGTACCATGTTAATCGGGTTGTTAGAACCCAAAGATTTGCTCAATACGTCACCTACACCGGCAAGTTCGAGTACCGCACGAACCGGACCGCCGGCGATAACTCCAGTACCTTCCGCAGCAGGCTTCATGAATACGCGGCCTGCGCCAAAACGTCCATTTACTTCATGAGGAAGTGTAGTTCCTACAAGCGGAACTTTGATCAAATTTTTCTTTGCATCTTCGATGGCTTTGCGGATCGCGTCCGGCACCTCTTGAGCTTTACCCATTCCAGCGCCTACATGTCCGTTCTTATCGCCAACGACTACTAAAGCGCTGAAGCTGAAACGACGTCCGCCTTTTACAACTTTCGCAACGCGGTTAATGGCGACAACTTTCTCTTCCAGCTCCAGGTTAGAAGCGTCAATACGCATGAAGTTCCCTCCTTGTGTAAGGATTTTCGTTCAATTAGAATTGCAGGCCGGCTTCGCGCGCAGCGTCTGCAAGAGTTTTTACACGCCCATGATACAAATATCCGCCACGGTCAAATACAACTTCTTTGATACCTTTTTCAAGACCGCGCTTTGCAATCAGTTCGCCGACTTTTGCAGCGGCTTCCTGGTTGCCGCCATGAGTAATTTTATCTTTCAGCTCAGGATCAAGCGTAGAAGCGGAAGCCAACGTTACGCCTGCTACGTCGTCAATCAATTGAGCATACATGTGTTTGGAAGAACGGTATACGTTCAAGCGAGGAGCTTGTGCCGTACCAGAAACTTTCTTACGCACACGCAGATGTCTTTTCTTCCGTGCTTTATTTTTGTCTTGTTTCGAAATCACGTCAATTTCACTCCTTTCTTACATACGCCTTAGCGATTACTTCTTACCAGTCTTACCTTCTTTACGACGTACGTGTTCACCCTGATAACGAATACCTTTGCCTTTGTAAGGTTCAGGTTTGCGCACGGCACGAATTTCGGCAGCAACCTGGCCTACGCGCTCTTTATCGATACCTTTTACGATGATTTGCGTTTGCGCCGGCACTTCGAATTCAATGCCTTCTTCCGGAGTGATTTCCACTGGATGAGAGTATCCAACATTCAATGTCAGGTTTTTGCCGCTCTTGGAAGCACGGTAACCTACACCAACCAGCTCCAGTGTTTTAGAAAATCCGTTCGTTACACCTTCCACCATGTTGGCGATAACGCTACGAGTCGTACCATGCAGTGCGCGGTGCATTTTATTATCAGAAGGACGCTCAACGATAATTTCGTTGCCTTCTACCTTTACTGTGATATCATCATGAAGCGTACGGGTCAGCGTACCCTTTGGGCCTTTAACAGTCAATGTCGTACCATCAAGTTTCACATCTACCCCCGCAGGAATAGCGACCGGTTTTTTACCAATACGGGACATTCGTTACACCTCCATTCGCTATCGAATGTATTACCAAATGTATGCTAATACTTCGCCGCCCACTTGCTGTTGACGAGCTTGTTTATCAGTCATAACGCCTTTAGAAGTAGAAAGAATCGCGATTCCAAGTCCTCCTAGAACGCGCGGAATCTCGCCTTTCTTCGCGTATACACGCAAGCCAGGCTTGCTGATGCGCTTCAGACCATTAATTACACGTTCGTTATTCGCGCCGTATTTCAGGAAAATACGAAGAATGCCTTGTTTGTTATCTTCTACATATTCAACATCACGGATAAATCCTTCTTCTTTCAGAAGGTTAGCGATTGCCAGCTTAATTTTGGAAGCAGGCACTTCTAACTTCTCGTGACGCACCATATTGGCATTGCGAATGCGAGTAAGCATATCTGCAATTGGATCTGTCATTACCATATGTTTAACCTCCTTCCCATCTTAAGGGATTACCAGCTTGCTTTCTTCACTCCAGGCAATTGGCCTTGGTATGCTAATTCGCGAATACAAATCCGGCACAGTTTAAATTTACGATACACGGAATGCGGACGACCGCAGCGTTCGCAACGTGTGTAGGCACGTACTTTAAACTTCGGCTTGCGCTTTTGCTTCGCGATCATTGATTTTTTAGCCACGTGCTTTCCTCCTTATCGTATAAAAATCCGAAACTACTTGGCGAAAGGAGCGCCCAATTGTGTCAACAGTTCGCGGCTTTCTTCGTCCGTTTTCGCTGTCGTTACGATTACGATATCCATTCCGCGGATTGCATCCACTTTATCGTACTCGATCTCAGGGAAAATCAATTGCTCTTTTAAACCGAGTGTGTAGTTTCCGCGTCCATCGAACGCTTTTGTGGAAATGCCTCGAAAATCACGCACGCGGGGAAGAGCAATGTTGAACAATTTATCCAAGAAGTGATACATACGCTCACCGCGCAATGTCACTTTGCATCCGATCGGCATACCTTCGCGAAGGCGGAAGCCTGCGATGGATTTTTTTGCACGAGTGATAACCGGTTTTTGACCCGCGATCGTCTCGAGGTCGCGAACCGCTCCGTCCAGAATTTTCGGGTTGGAAACAGCTTCACCCAGACCCATGTTGATAATAACTTTTTCAACTTTCGGCACCTGCATGACAGACTTATATCCGAACTTCTGCATCAGGGCCGGTGTGATTTTTTCTTTGTAAGCTTCTAATAATCTAGCAGCCATTTAAAAGACCTCCTTTCCGACCTGACTACTTAATCCAATACTTCGCCAGATTTTTTTGCAACGCGTACTTTCTTTCCGTCTACAATTTTATGACCGATACGAGTCGGCTCGCCAGTTTTCGGGTCAATAATCATTACGTTGGAAGCATGAATCGGAGCTTCCTGTGTAACGATACCGCCCTGAGGATTGCTAGCATTTGCACGCGTGTGCTTTTTCACCATGTTTACGCCCTCTACAAGCACACGGCCCGTTTTCGGGTAAGCTGCAAGAATACGTCCTTTTTTGCCTTTATCTTTACCGCTAATAACCATTACGTTATCACCGGTTTTTACGTGCATTTTTACTTTCCCGGACATGACGGCACCTCCTTATGTTTACTTAGCATGCCTCGTTCAGGTTTTACAGTACTTCAGGAGCCAGTGAAACGATTTTCATGAAGTCTTTGTCACGAAGTTCGCGGGCAACTGGTCCGAAGATACGTGTTCCACGCGGGCTCTTATCTTCACGCACGATAACTGCCGCGTTCTCATCAAAACGGATGTAAGAACCGTCGTTACGGCGAACGCCGCTCTTAGAACGCACGATTACGGCTTTTACTACATCGCCTTTCTTAACAACGCCACCTGGTGTTGCTTGTTTTACTGAGCAAACGATCACATCACCAATGTTAGCGAACTTACGACCAGAACCGCCCAGAACTTTAATGCACATTAATTCTTTCGCTCCGGAGTTATCGGCTACACGTAAACGAGTTTGAGTTTGAATCACGGAGAGTCCCTCCCTTCAGATGTTACTGAAACGTCCAAATGATTAGATAATAACGGCTTTCTCAACCACTTCAACCAGTCTCCAACGCTTGTCTTTAGACAGCGGACGGGTTTCCATGATTTTTACTAGATCGCCGATTTTTGCAGTATTTTGCTCATCATGAGCTTTGAATTTCTTGGAGTATTTCACGCGCTTTCCGTAAAGCGGATGCTTTTTGTATGTTTCGACAAGAACCACGATCGTTTTATCCATCTTGTCGGAAACAACTTTTCCAAGAACAACTTTACGCCCATTGCGTGTTTCTGCCATGTTTGCGACCTCCTCTCTTATTAGCTAATGCCTAATTCACGTTCGCGAAGGATAGTTTTTGCTCTCGCGATGTCTTTGCGTACCTGACGAATACGTGCAGTGTTATCCAGCTGACCAGTCGCTAATTGAAAACGGAGGTTGAAAAGTTCTTCCTTCAGGGAAGTTAACTTTTGTTCAATTTCGGCAGTGGTCAAATTACGAATTTCATTAGCTTTCATTTGCGTCACCACCCGTTTCTTCCCGTTTTACAAACTTGCATTTAATCGGAAGTTTGTGCATGGCCAGACGCATTGCTTCACGAGCTACCTCTTCGGACACACCAGCCAGCTCAAACATTACTTTTCCTGGTTTTACAACCGCTACCCAGTGTTCTACAGAACCTTTACCAGAACCCATCCGTACTTCCAACGGCTTCGCCGTGATCGGCTTATCTGGGAAGATTTTAATCCATACTTTACCGCCACGTTTAATATAACGAGTCATCGCACGACGAGCGGCCTCGATCTGACGGTTTGTAACCCAAGAAGCTTCCAAAGCTTGCAGACCGTATTCACCGAAAGTAACAGTTGTACCGCCTTTTGCTTGCCCTCTCAGGTTCGGACGGTGCTGTTTGCGGTGTTTTACGCGCTTAGGAATTAACATAATTATTGGCCTCCTTCCTCTTCAGTTCTCTTCTTCGCTTGAGGAAGAACTTCTCCACGATAAATCCATACTTTTACGCCGATTTTTCCGTACGTAGTATCAGCTTCAGCAGTACCATAGTCGATGTCAGCACGCAGTGTGTGCAGCGGAACCGTACCTTCGCTGTATCCTTCGGAACGAGCGATGTCTGCGCCGCCCAAACGGCCGCTTACCATCGTTTTGATTCCTTGAGCACCTGCGCGCATTGTGCGTTGCAGCGCTTGTTTTTGCGCACGACGGAAAGAAATACGGTTTTCCAACTGACGTGCAATGCTTTGTGCAACAAGCGTTGCATCCATATCAGGATTTTTGATTTCGTTGATGTTGATATGAACTTTCTTGCCAGTCAGGTTAGACAAAGCTTTGCGAAGCTTTTCTACTTCACTTCCGCCTTTCCCAATAACCATACCTGGCTTCGCAGTGTGGATAGTAACATTCAAACGGTTGGCAGCACGCTCAATTTCAATTGTAGAAACAGAAGCGTCTTTCAACTGGTCTTTAATATATTGACGGACCTTCAGGTCTTCATGTAACAGATCAGCATAATCTTTCTCCGCGAACCATTTAGACTCCCAGTCACGGATAATGCCAACCCGAAGTCCTACCGGGCTAACTTTTTGACCCACTCGCTATCCCTCCTTATTACTTCTTTTCAGACAGAATGACCGTTACGTGACTTGTGCGCTTGTTAATCCGGCTCGCACGACCCATTGCACGAGGACGGAAACGTTTCAGTGTCGGGCCTTCGTCTACGAAAATTTTGCTAATAACCAGATTGTTAGAGTCCATGTTCAGGTTGTGCTCCGCATTGGCAACAGCTGACATTAACACTTTTTCGATAACCGGAGAAGCAGCTTTCGGCGTATGCTTCAAGATAGCAATCGCTTCACCTACTTCTTTACCGCGAATTAAGTCAACTACCAGACGCATTTTACGAGGAGCAATGCGAACATAACGAGCTACCGCTTTCGCTTCCATGTGAGTAACCTCCTCTCTTCCTTCAACCTATAAGTTATTACCGCTTTGTCTTTTTGTCAGTATCTACGTGACCCTTGAAGGTACGTGTTGGAGCAAATTCTCCAAGCTTATGTCCGACCATATCCTCGGTTACATATACAGGCACATGTTTACGTCCATCGTACACTGCAAATGTATGACCAACGAATTCCGGGAAGATTGTGGAGCGACGAGACCAAGTTTTGATTACTTTCTTCTCGCCTTTTTCATTTTGCTCAATGACCTTTTTCATAAGATGATCATCAACAAAAGGTCCCTTTTTTAAGCTGCGTCCCATGAACGAACCTCCCTTCGTGATAGAAGTGCGGTGACCTGCGACCGCACCTTGCAAACAGCATTATTTTTTACGGCTACGAATAATATATTTATTAGAGTGCTTGTTTTTCTTACGAGTTTTCGCACCAAGAGTCGGTTTGCCCCAAGGAGTAAGCGGACCGCTACGGCCGATCGGAGCACGACCTTCACCACCACCGTGCGGATGGTCAACCGGGTTCATTACAGAACCACGAACCGTTGGGCGCTTGCCTAACCAGCGGGAACGGCCAGCTTTACCGATATTGATAAGCTCATGATCAAGGTTACCAACCTGACCAATTGTCGCACGGCATTCTTTGCGAATCATGCGGGTTTCACCGGAAGTCAGGCGCACGATTGCATAATCACCGTCACGGCCCAGCAACTGCGCTTCAGCACCAGCAGAACGAACAAGCTGACCGCCCTTGCCTGCTTTCAATTCAATATTGTGGATAACCGTACCTACCGGGATTTTTTCCAAAGGCAACGCGTTACCGATTTTGATATCAGCATCCGGACCAGATTCGATGATCATGCCTACTTGCAAACCATGCGGTGCCAGGATATAACGCTTTTCACCATCAGCGTAGTTGATCAGCGCGATATTTGCAGAACGGTTCGGGTCGTACTCGATTGTAGCAACGCGGCCCGGAATACCATCTTTATTGCGTTTGAAGTCAATAATACGATACTTCTGCTTATGACCGCCACCATGATGACGAACTGTGATTTTACCTTGGTTGTTGCGACCGGCTTTTTTATGTTTCGGCGCAAGTAGAGATTTTTCCGGTTTGGAAGTTGTAATCTCTTCAAAAGTAGACACAGTCATTTGACGGCGACCAGGAGAAGTCGGTTTATACTTTTTGATTGCCATTTATTTTCCCTCCTTCGCTTACGTCGCTAGAATTATACACCTTCAAAAAAATCAAGCGATTTACTGTCTTCGCTCAGTTGGACAATCGCTTTTTTCCAGTCAGAACGTTTTCCAAAATATCTACCTACGCGCTTCGGCTTACCTTTAACACGCATTGTATTTACGCTCACAACTTTTACGTCGAAGATGCGTTGGATTGCATCTTTGATTTCTGTTTTGTTTGCACGTAAATCAACTTCGAATACGTATTTGTTGCTGGCCATCATGTCAGCAGTACGTTCGGTAATAACCGGGCGCTTGATAATATCGCGAGGATCTTTCATTATGCAAGCACCTCCTCAACTTTTGCGACTGCATCCTGCGTAATCAGCAACTTGTCATGATGCAAAACATCAAGAACGTTGATTCCGCTGGCAGAAACAAATTTTACTCCAGGGATGTTACGAGCGGACAGCGCGACGTTGTCATTGTATTCGCCAGTAACAACAAGAACTTTGTTATCTACTTTCAGATTTCCGAGCACTTTCACCATTTCTTTTGTTTTCGGTGCTTCAAAGCTCAGAGAATCCAATACTACGATTTCATCGTTTTTCACCTTGGAAGACAGTGCGGATTTCATTGCCAGACGACGAACCTTCTTAGGAAGTTTGTAAGCATAGCTGCGTGGCGTCGGTCCGAATACAGTACCACCGCCTACCCATTGTGGCGCGCGGATGCTACCTTGGCGAGCGCGTCCTGTCCCTTTTTGTCTCCACGGCTTGCGGCCACCACCGCTTACCGCGGAACGATTTTTTGTAGCGTGAGTGCCGGCGCGACGGGAAGCTTGTTGCATAATAACATAGTCAGCAAGCACCGCTTCGTTCGGTTCGATTCCGAATACAGCATCGGAAAGCTCGATTTCACCTACTTGTTTGCCAGCTTGATTAAAAAGAGTTACTTTAGGCATTGCGAGTCCTCCTTTCCTGATTATTTGCTGCCTTTCACGGCAGATTTTACAACTACGAAACTATTTTTAGCGCCCGGAATGGCACCTTTGATCAATAGTAGGTTGCGTTCTGCGTCAACAGATACAACTTCAAGATTTTGGATCGTAACTTTTTCTCCGCCCATACGACCCGGCAGCGGTTTACCTTTTACTACACGGTTCGGAGCGATCGGACCCATCGAACCAGGACCACGATGGTAACGGGAACCGTGAGCCATCGGTCCGCGAGCTTGACCATGACGCTTGATAGAACCGGCAAACCCTTTCCCTTTGGAAGTACCGGTTACATCAACGATGTCTCCCTCTGCAAAAATATCAGCTTTAATTTCCTGACCAACTTCGTATTGGGACAAATCAACATTACGAAGTTCACGAACGAAGCGCTTAGGCGTTGTATTAGCTTTTGCTGCATGGCCTTTTTCCGGCTTGTTAGCACGAACTTCTTTCTTGTCAGCGAAGCCCAACTGGATCGCTTCATATCCATCAGTCGCTTGATCCTTCTTCTGCAAAACAACGCAAGGACCCGCTTCAACAACAGTTACCGGAACCACTACGCCATCAGCATTGAAAATTTGGGTCATCCCAATTTTTCTACCTAAGATTCCTTTGGTCATGGTAGCCACCTCCTATTGTGTAATCAAAAATCCATGTATTTATCGTTCAATTATTTTCGTTTCGTTGGTTTGTGTTTGCTTACAGTTTAATTTCGATATCAACACCTGACGGCAGATCAAGACGCATGAGCGAATCAACCGTTTGCGGCGTCGGATTTACGATATCAATCAGACGCTTGTGCGTACGCATTTCGAATTGTTCACGAGAGTCTTTGTACTTATGAACCGCACGCAGGATTGTGAAGACATTGCGCTCTGTCGGAAGCGGAATCGGACCGGAAACCTCCGCACCGGAACGCTTCGCAGTATCAACAATCTTCTCTGCGGACTGATCAAGAATTCTGTGATCGTATGCTTTCAAGCGAATACGAATTTTTTGTTTTGCTGCCATTTTAGTCCCTCCTTTGTCGCCTATTTTGAAAAACAGACAATTCTCAGCGGAAAAACCTGATCCCAGGCCATGGCATCGGAGCCTGGTGTGTCAGCAACCTCCCGCATCATCGCATTCATCAAACCAACATTCAACATTATATTAAAAGCATAGGTTGAATGCAAGGTTTTTCTCTCTCTGCATCATTATTTATGTAATGACCCAGACCTTGAATATTCTATCGTATCCCTATTTAAAAAGCAAGACACGATGTTTATTTTTTTGAGCCAAATACGCCCTTCCTCCGTACCACGAGTGATTTTATGTCAATCAAGCGATTCAAGAAAAGGCATCAAACATTTGCGCGATAATCCCAGTACTTCCTTGGCGGCGCCCGGCGTCAATATTTCCTCCACTACTGTTTCCCGACGCAGCTTTTCGACGCTTTCTTTCCATTTCATCCTATATTATAGAGGTTATCTGCAAGTTCAAGCATCTGCCTGATATCAAGCAAGTATGCTTTCAAATCACCAGCCAATCCGTCCGAAATATCATAACGCTGCATTCATTCGTTCCAGTTGGGCGGCACAAGCCCTCCTTCACGTAAATCAGCAACCACCTGTTCCATTTTCAGACGATGTTCTTCCGGAAAGTAAAGTATAGCCTTACCGTGTTACTTTCTTCAACAATTTGAATGAGCATGTATAAATCTAGCCAAAATGCTACAGGTTAAAAAAAGATGCAACCAGATAAATGGCAAAGTCCAAAACAGACGTATAGGGGATGAATATGATGGCACATAAAAATAAGAAAAAGCAGGACTACGAAGACATGAAAACAATGGTAAATGAATTGGAACGAACTACGGTGGCTTCCAACCTTGCTGAAGATATGGATATCGGCAGTGAGATTGAGCATGATGACGTAAATCACCGTGATACCGGCATGCGGGATAGCCGATAATGAAGAGAAGGCACTTCCTCACAACAGGATGTGCCTTTCCTCTTTCTTTATTCCGAAGCATTTCTAATAATCAAAGAAATATCTTTTACTAGCTTTTTCGCTGATGGAGAAGAGGCCTGCATTTCCTTTTTAATCCGATCCATCGCCGCTACTGCTTCACGCTGCTCTACTTTCAAAATCCGAACATTTCCGTCAAACATGGAAGCAATCTGACGGCGGGCTTCTTCCATATTATCGGAGGAAGCTACATTGGGCGTCCCTGATGTTCCTGCTGTACCATTGACTTTTTCCCCGCCCGCTTTATTATCTGGAAGTTTTTCTGGAGGGCGGCTCATATTGGCTATACCTGTGGCCGAATTTCCCGAAGTCCCGTTCAGCAGTTTGTTCTGCATCGGATCATAGCTCGTCGATACAATCTTTTTATCTGTTCTTCCCAAAATCACTGTGTCATCAAGTACCAATACTTTGACACCTTCCACTCCCCCACTGGCCAATCTCGATTGCAAGTGAGCGGAAATCCCTCCTTCATGAAGACTGGAACTGCCAATCAAACTATAAACAGACATTCCTGTGTTCTGCGCTTCCTTTCCTTCATAACTTGTAGCTTTAACGGTTGAACCTTCCATTTTCCCTGTTTCATTATTATATCCAGGTATTTTGATCGTTCCTTGAATTTCCTGTGCATGCTCTGCATGCTGGGCACTGGGTGGAGCGGCATTGTCTTTCGGTGCCGCCTGATTGCCGCACGCAGTAGCTAGTAAAGCAAGCGACAGCACGACACTTATCTTTATTCTTCTCAACTCGATTCCCTCCATATTGCTTTAGAACGAATTCTTCATAAATCGCATTCTTATCCTTCCCTTTATTTTCCTGAACAATACACAAATAAATCAAAAAAACATTATGACAAAATTTTTAGAATACACAGTTTAACGATGCCCTCTTTTGTATAGAAAGAATAATAAACAACTTATCAGGAGGTGAATGTATGTCTCCTCAGGACGATACAAAAGGGAACGAAAATGTATCCCGCCGGAACTTTCTAAAAAAATCCGGATATGCACTAGGAGGCTTGCTGGTTGGCGGTGTTGTCGGAAGCTTGCTGACGGTCGGCCAAAGACAAGCGGCACCATCTCCTGCGCCGCAAACACAATCAACGACCGACTATAACCAGGCTTTGATGTACTTTAGGCCCGACCAATTCCGAATGGTTGAAGCGGCTACAGAGCGGATTTTCCCCGCTGACGAGAATGGCCCTGGCGCCAAAGATTTGGGTGTCGCTTATTTTATCGATCACCAATTGGCCGGGGATTGGGGATTCAATGCCCGCGATTACATGCGAAGTCCTTTCTTCAAAGGTGAAACAGTTCAAGGTTATCAAGGAAGGCTAAACCGAAGAGAAATTTTTGATATCGCGCTTCAGGAAATGCAGAACTACAGCCAGAGAAAATATCAAAAAAATTTTGCCGATCTGACAGAAGAACAACAGGACGAGGTATTGCGCGCTTTCGAAAAAGATGAAATAAAGCTAACAACCATTTCTCCAAGCGGATTTTTCCGCATATTGCGAAATGCCACAATCGAAGGAGTATACGCCGATCCGCTATACGGTGGAAATAAAAATATGGGCGGCTGGAAATTGAAGAATTATCCCGGCAATCAGATGGCATACACCAACATTATCGAAAAAGATGAATTTGTTAAAATGCCGCCAAAAAGCTTGAAAGATCACCTCCATACTTAAAGAAAGAAAGGTGAATAAAAGGAATGAGAAAATTGCCTAAAGTTGACGTAGTCATCGTCGGAGTAGGCTGGGCTGGGGGGATTATCGCTTCGGAACTGGCAAAAAATGGACTGAAAGTAGTTGGTCTGGAACGAGGAAAAGAGCGGAAAACAGAAGACTATTTCATGGTGCATGACGAATTGCGTTATGCCTACCGGTATGAATTAATGCAAGATCTTTCAAAAGAAACGATTACCTTTCGCAGCAACGAAAAAATCCGGGCGCTACCAATGCGACAGTACGGCTCTTTTTTAATTGGAAACGGTATCGGCGGCGCAGGCGTTCACTGGAACGGACAAACATACCGTTTTCTTCCTTATGATTTCGAGATTAAAAGCAAAACGATCGAGCGCTACGGTAAAAACAAAATCCCCAACGGCATGACGATTCAAAACTGGGGTATTACATACGACCAACTGGAACCGTATTATGACAAATTTGAAAAAATGGCCGGAATTTCGGGAGAGGAAAACCCGTTGGCCGGAAAACGTTCCAGCAAATACCCAACTCCTCCCATGAAATCATCTCCGGCTATGAAGATGTTTATGGAAACGGCTAAAAAGATGAAGCTTCATCCTTATATCCTGCCATCGGCAAATTTGTCGCAGGCATATACAAACCCCGATGGAGTAGCACGTTCTGCCTGCCAGTATTGCGGATTTTGCGAACGGTTCGGCTGCGAATACGGAGCAAAAGCCGATCCGGTAGTAACCGTCATTCCTGTAGCCAAAAAAACCGGAAATTTCGAAATCCGTACCCACTCTTATGTCAGGCGTATTCTGCATAAAGGAAACAAGGCAATAGGAGTTATGTATACCGATGTCACGACAGGTGAAGAAATCGAACAACCAGCGGATATTGTTGTGATTGCGAGCTATGTGTTCAATAATGTCCGTTTATTGTTGAATTCCAAACTCGGGCGTCCGTACGACCCGGCAACAGGCAGAGGTGTCATCGGCAAAAATTACGCTTATCAAGTAATGAGAGGAAATGCTATCGGATTTTTCGAAAACAAAGAGTTCAATACGTTTGCTGGAGCGGGCGCTCTTGGAGTAACGCTGGATGATTATAATGGAGACAACTTCGACCATTCCGACTTAAAGTTTATTCATGGCGCAAGTATAAGCTTAACACAAACAGGGTTAAGACCTATCGCTAACAATCCAGTTCCTAAAGGTACACCAAGCTGGGGGAAGGAATTTAAAAGGCAATCCATTAAGTATGCCAATCGTTCCTTAACTGTCGCCGCTCAGGGAGCTTCAATGCCTTTCAGGCATCACTTTCTTGATCTTGATCCTACATACAAAGACGTATTCGGTGATCCGCTAATTCGCATTACCTTCGACTTTGAAGAGCAGGACCGTCAATTGGCTCTCTTCCTCGCTACAAAGTGCGAAGAAATCTTGAAACAAATGGGCGCAGACCGCGTCGATGCCAATAAGGAATTAGGGCCATATGATATTGTGCCTTATCAGTCTACGCACAATACGGGTGGAGTCATCATGGGGGACAGCCCAGATTCTTCCGCCGTAAATAGTTATCTGCAAATGTGGGATGCCGAGAACGTATTCGTAGTAGGCGCTTCCGCATTCCCTCATAATAGCGGCTATAATCCTACCGGAACCGTTGGGGCTCTGTCCTACCGCGCGGCAGAAGGGATCCTCAAATATAGCAAAAAAGGCGGGCCAGTCGTATGATCAACAACATCGGGATTCCCGGTTTAATCCTTATCCTTATTATTGCGCTTATCGTTTTCGGACCGCAGAAACTGCCGCAAATCGGCCGCGGAGTCGGAGATGCGCTGCGCGAGTTCCGTCATTCAGCTAAAGGGATTCTCGAAGAGTCCACAGATATAGCTGACGAAAAGAAGAAAATATAAATATAAAAAGCAGTCCTTGTTTATGGTTCAAGGACTGTTTTTCTTTACAACTTCATACCTGATTGATCCTCCGCTTAATTTCGCGAACAATTCCAGTGGGTTATCCTTCCATCTCTTCCATATTACTAGAAATGTTCTACATCTCCTGAGATAAAGTTTCCAAATTTTTGATGTTAAGAAATGGGAGTAGATTATATATAATAATGATCAATGTATAACAAAAAACCAGCCATTAGACCGGGGTCATTAGGCTGGACTATTGTTTATTTGACGATTCTTCTAATTTTCTTACTTTCGGCTTTAAGCGAAGCGTTTCTTCAAAAGCTGAGGTAGCATATTCTTTGCTTAAGATCACTTCTTCTTTAAGTTCTTCCACATTCCCATTCAATACGCCTACACTGTTAATCAGTTGTACAATCATATCAGTATGTTGTCGTTGAGTATGCTTAATTTCTTTTATTTCTTGTTCTAGCTGTTGTTGTTCATTTCTAATTTCTTTTACTTCTTGGCTTAACTGCTGTTGAACATGCTTGATTTCTTTTACTTCTTGGCTCAACTGCTGTTGAACATGCTTAATTTCTTTTACTTCTTGATCAAACCGCTGTTGTCCTTTCTCAATCGACTCTAGCTTAGATATGATTTCCTTAAGCATTCCCTCCATACTGCTCACCTCACTTTTTTATATTATATCATGAAAAAACAAAAAATTAGGTAACAAAAGCTGTTAAATCCAATATATTACATAATTGTATTTTACATTTTATTATATCATATTTTTACATGAAAAAATGGCTAAAAAAAGCCAAAGCAACAACACGCTTTGGCTTTCGTACTAGTCATAACTATGCTATTATGTGGAAATCTAAGCTTCATTCTCCTGCGGTACTACCGCATCATGCATAAGTTGTTCCAAACGTGCGCGGTGACGAGCCGTCTCTTCTTCCGTCCAGCCCAGTTTCCGGGCCATGTAAGCGATAACCGGCTCTTTCCACCTTTCTACCCAACGAATATCAAAGTATAGCGCTCCGGTACGACGAACGAAGTAATCTTCTGGTGTTGTGGCCATTTCAGCTTCGATAGCATACACAAGTGAACCAAAAACGTCTTTTGGCAAACCGGAAGCTTCCGCTTCTGCTTGACGCTCACGGATAATCTCATAAATACAGTCTATATTTGAACCGTAACGACGCGTCAGCTTATCCGCTTCTTTCGTCGATAAGCCCACTTGAACTCCTTCTCCGGTTTTCTGACGTACGAACGCTCCAAAATTATCCGAGCCGCCCACATCGCCTCCTGACAGACGAATTTTGTCGGTGGTACACCCCGGATATGAGCCGTACCCTTCTTCTTTAAGCTGAGACGCAACCAAATCAACAATGCGCTCCGCCATTTTACGGTATCCGGTTAGCTTCCCGCCGGCAATGGACAAAAGACCAGATTCAGAAATAAAAATTTCATCTTTACGTGAAAGCTCAGAAGGGGACTTGCCCTCTTCATGAATAAGCGGACGCAAACCAGCCCAGCTTGATTCCACGTCTTCCTTAGTTAGCTTCAACGTTGGGAACATAAAATTTGCGGCCCGCAAAATGTAATCGCGATCTTCCGTCGTCATTTTCGGGTTGGCAATATCGCCATGGTAATCTGTATCCGTCGTCCCTACATACGTTTTTCCATCGCGCGGAATCGCAAATACCATGCGCCCATCCGGTGTATCAAAGTATACCGCCTGGCGCAGTGGGAACCGCTTGCCATCGATAACAAGGTGAACACCTTTCGTAAGGTGCAGACGCTTCCCTTTTTTCGAACCATCAATTTCGCGAACTTTGTCCACCCACGGACCGGCAGCATTCACCACTTTTTTCGCACGAATATCGTGCTTTGTGCCGGTTATTTGATCTACAGCGACAACACCTACCACCTTACCATTTTCATATAACAAATCCTGTACCTTAACATAATTTACAGCCTGTGCACCGAGACGCACCGCTTCTTTCATCACTTCAATCGTCAGGCGTGCATCATCGGTACGATACTCCACATAGTACCCGCCGCCTTTGAGTTTGTCTGTGCGGAGCAACGGCTCTTTCTTCAATGTTTCTTCTTTACTCAGCATTACGCGGCGTTCGCTCTTTTTGACACCGGCTAACGTATCATAAACACGCAATCCAATGGAAGTAGCAAACTTACCGTACGTGCCTCCTTCAATCATCGGAAGAAGCATCCACTCCGGTGTAGTAACATGCGGAGCATTCTCATACACGATGGCTCTCTCTTTACCAACTTCAGCCACCAGCTTAAATTCCAGCTGTTTCAAATAACGCAGACCCCCGTGTACCAGCTTGGTGGAACGGCTGGACGTTCCAGCTGCGAAATCTTGCATTTCCAAAAGCGCTGTTTTCATACCGCGCGCTTGCGCATCCAGCGCAATGCCGGCTCCTGTAATGCCGCCACCGATGACAAGCACATCGAATGACTGTCCCTCCATATCGCGCAAAATTTCCTGACGGTTCATGCTCGAAAACGTATAGCTCATGTTTGTTTCACTCTCCTGTATATAGTATGGACGCAAAACAACTTGCTTATCTCTTCCATAAAACAAAAAACCACAACATGATCCTTTTTCAACAAAGGATCTGCTGTGGTCTTCTCCTATTCTCCGACCAATATTAACTTCCACGTTAACTCTACATTATTTAGTATAACACGCTTTTTCTTCTCCAGCAACCAAAGGTAAAAGGATCACTTGAACTTAAAGCCCATCGCAGCTTCAACGGCTTTTTTCCATCCGGTATACAAATGTATTCTCTCTTCTTCCAGCATCTTAGGTTTGAAACACTTTTCCATCTGCCACTTAGCCGCAATTTCTTCCCGACTTTCCCAGAAGCCGACCGCAAGACCAGCGAGGTAAGCTGCACCTAAAGCTGTCGTCTCATTAATCGTCGGCCGTTCAACCTCTACTCCGAGAATATCGCTCTGGAATTGCATCAAGAAATTATTTTTCACCGCGCCGCCGTCCACACGTAACGTTTTCAATTTAATGCCGGAATCGGCTTCCATTGCAGATAATACATCTTTCGTTTGATAAGCTAACGATTCTAACGTCGCACGGACAAAATGTTCTTTTTCTGTTCCACGGGTCAACCCGAAGATCGCACCACGTACCTCGCTATCCCAATATGGCGTACCTAGCCCGACGAAAGCGGGTACCATATAGACACCGTTCGTTGACTCGACCCGGGCGGCGTACTGTTCGCTATCAGCTGCCGTCTTTAGCATACGCAGACCATCACGAAGCCACTGAATCGCTGAACCAGCGACAAAAATGCTACCTTCTAGCGCATATTCAACTTTGCCGTCAATTCCCCAGGCCAGCGTGGTTAGTAAACCATGTTTGGACTTTACAGCTTTCTCTCCTGTATTCATAAGCATAAAGCAACCTGTACCGTACGTATTTTTCGCCATGCCCATTTCATAGCAGGCCTGACCAAACAACGCTGCTTGCTGGTCGCCAGCTGCTCCAGCAAGCGGAACATTTTCGCCAAAGAAATGCTGTTCTGCCGTATGAGCGTATATTTCAGAAGACGGACGTACTTCCGGCAGCATGCTTTTCGGTATATTCAGCATTTCCAACAATTCTTCGTCCCATTTCTGCTCATAAATATTGTACATAAGCGTGCGCGATGCATTAGAGTAATCGGTTACATGAGCTTCTCCCCCGGACAAACGCCAAATAAGCCAAGTGTCGATAGTCCCGAACAGCAAATCGCCTTTTTCCGCTTTTTCACGTGCACCTTCAACATTGTCGAGAATCCATTTTACTTTTGTTCCGGAAAAATAAGCGTCAATTAATAAACCCGTCTTATCACGCACCATATCGGAATATCCTTTTGCTTTAAGTTCCTCACAAATATCGGCCGTCTGGCGTGATTGCCATACGATAGCGTTATACACCGGATTGCCCGTATGCTTATCCCACACAACCGTCGTCTCCCGCTGGTTGGTAATTCCAATTGCGGCGATTTCTTTCGCGCTGATATTCGCCGTAGAAAGCGCTTCCGCAATCACCGCCAAAATTGAGCCCCAAATTTCGTACGCATCATGCTCAACCCAGCCCGGCTTCGGAAAATACTGTGAAAATTCTCGTTGGGCAACCGTTACAATTTTCCCCTGTTTATTAAATACAATCGCCCGCGAGCTAGTTGTTCCTTGATCTAGCGCTAATACATATTTTTTTTTCATGAACAATCGCTCCTTTTTCTGTTATGCCAATGTTTTTTTGTATTCTAAGTTAGAAAAAATACCTTGTAAAACAATGCACCGAGCCCCCCACCAATAATAGGCCCTATAACCGGAATCCAGGCATATCCCCAATTCGAGCTACCTTTGCCAGCAATAGGCAAAAGGAAATGCGCCAAGCGCGGGCCAAAATCACGTGCTGGATTAATCGCGTATCCTGTTGTTCCACCAAGTGAAAGACCAATGCTAACAATGAGAAATCCTACGATAAGCGGATTCAGGCCATCAGCAAACTTGTTGGCACCAATTGCTAAAATGCCCAGCACAAGTATGAATGTTCCGATAATTTCACTGATTAAATTCGACAGCCGATGCGGAATGGCCGGGTCCGTCGCAAAAACACCCAGTTTCGCCGCCGGGTCTTCGGTCGCTTTCCAGTGCGGAAAATAATGCAGCCATACTACTACCGCTCCCAAAAATGCGCCAATGAGTTGAGCCGCAATGTACATCGGCACATCTGACCATGAAAACTGCCCAATGATAGCCAAAGCAATAGTCAGCGCTGGATTCAAATGCGCTCCGCTAATCCCACCAACCGCATAAGCGGCGATAGCGACAGCCAATCCCCATCCCAATGTAATAACAATCCAGCCGGAGTTGTGCGCTTTTGATTTGTTAAGCACTACTCCGCCTACAACACCGTTGCCTAAAATGATCAAAATCATGGTACCTATTACTTCTCCTAAAAAAGGCGACATCCTCTATTCTCCCTCCTTTAATTCACGGCAGAAAACAAAAATCCACAGTAAATAACCCTATAAAGCTATAGGGAATTACTGTGGATCTCCTGTTCTCCATCACGATAATTAACCTGTGTTTTTATTAAAACAGAAAAAGAAAACGCTGTCAATATGCACATAATATAAATCATCCGCTTTTCTTGCATGTGGAAAAACGGATGATTTGCTTGTCTTTCTATTCCGTTAGTGTTTTACTTTTCCGGTATTCCATGTTAATGCCAAGAAGAAGATAGAAAGCAAGCATGCGGCGATAAGCATGATAAATCCTCCGTCCCAGCCAAACAAATCCACGGTATATCCCATTACAGCATTTGCAAAAGTGGCACCTATCAAGTAGCCGAAAAGCCCAGTAAGTCCTGCAGCGGTACCTGCCGCTTTTTTAGGAGCCAAGTCAAGGGCATGGAGTCCGATTAACATCACGGGACCATAAATGAGAAAACCTATACTAATAAGAGCAATATTATCAATAAGCGGATTGCCCGGCGGGTTTACCCAATAAACAATTACCGCAAGCAATACGCCCACCATAAACAAAATGCCTGCCGGCGCCCGGCGCCCTTTAAACAGACGGTCACTCATCCAGCCACATAACAGCGTTCCGGGTATGCCCGCATACTCATAAAGAAAATAAGACCAGCGAGAATTATCGTGACTGAATCCTTTAGCCTCAGTGAGATAAGTAGGAGCCCAGTCCACTACCCCATAGCGAACAAAGTACACAAACACATTAGCCAGCGCAATAAACCATAAAAATTTATTATTTAATACATACTTAAATAAAATTTCTTTAGCGGTAAGCTCTTTTTCTCTATCCTGAACTTTATCCTTATCATCAGGATACTCATTTTTATATTCCTCAATCGGGGGCAACCCAACCGATTGCGGGGTATCACGTAACGTCATAATAACGTATATACCGATTAAAACGGCAATAATGCCAGGGAAAAAGAAAATACTTTTCCATGTAGCAAACAATAAAATGCCCAATCCGACAAGCGGCCCTGTAATACCGCCCCCTACATTGTGGGCAACATTCCAAATCGACATCTTCGTTCCCCGCTCGCTAATCGAGAACCAGTGTACCATCGTTCGTCCGCTTGGAGGCCATCCCATTCCCTGAAACCAGCCATTAATAAACATTAAAACAAACATAATAGCAATGCTTGACGTTAAAAAAGGTACCGTACCGAACAAAATATTCAGCACCCCGGACAAAATAAGGCCCGTTGCAAGAAAATAACGCGGATTGCATCGGTCAGACACAATTCCCATCACAAATTTGCTGATACCATAAGCAATAGATACGGCCGAAAGTACAAGCCCAAGCTCACCCTTGGAAAATCCCTGTTCTGTAAAGTACGGAATAGCCAATGAAAAGTTTTTTCTTACCAGATAATAACCAGCATACCCGATAAAAATTCCCAAAAATACTTGCAGCCGAAGCCGACGATACGTCGCATCAATTTTATCGGCTGGCAATCGCTCAATATGAGGAGCAGGACGATAAAGGTTAACAATTTTCTGCCACATATTCTTGTCCCTTCCTTTCTCTTGTTATAGTTTTTATAATCTGCAAATAAAGTATGAATAAAATAAGCAAATCTCTTGGGAATCCCTCCTTTTCATTGCCAAAGGTATAGTCTTCGGCATCACAAAATAAAAAAAACCATAAAAAACATAAGAAGGAAGAAATACCTTCATGTTTTTTATGGTTTTTTTCTCAAAATCTCCAACCAAATTCGCCTATTAACTTCTAGCAATGATTTTATGTCTGTAGGTCCAATATATCATATCAACAAAAAATTGTGAATGCGTTTTCTTCAAATTTTGTATTCTTTTAAAGTGGATTGGCTAGGAAGTGATTCCAAATTTCTTTGCGCGATGTAGTGACCGCAATAGCTCCTCCGCTTAAAGCCAATTCCGCATCTCGGATCGTACGGATTAGACCTCCGGCTAGTACGGGAATTTTTACCCTCTCATAAATTTCAGAAATAATATGAGGCATCACGCCAGGCAATACTTCAATATAATCGGGCTGCGTCTGTTCTACCAATCGGTAACTTGTTTCCAACGCGGTAGTATCTAGGAGAAAGAAACGCTGAACAGCAAGCACTTTATTTTTCTTTGCAGTCAGTACGGCACTTTTACGCGTGGAAATGACGCCAGCCGGTTTGATTTCCCGGCACAAAAATTCCGTGGCATATTCATCGTTTCGCAGTCCTTGGATTAAATCGACATGCACCAGCATCTTTTTGTTATGCCTTCTGGCCGTTTCCACGATACTTTTGAGCTGACCAATGTGACTGTCCAGCAATACCATATATTCAAAGGGGCTTTGCAACAGCAATTCAAAATCCTTCATCTGGCGAATAGCAGGTAATACCTTCTGGTTGCAGAAGCTCACGACCTTTCACACCTCATTCCGCAAACTATGTTGCACACATTTTAGCATAAACATTCATTATTTCAAATATTATCCCTCTGTACCTATATTCACCCGTTCGATTCGTCAAAATATGCAGTATAAAAGCATACTCTTCTTCGCACGCTAAGATAAGCGGAGATGTTAACAGCGAGCAAACAAACCCATATATTTGTTAACCAAGACGAATTGCTGAAAGCCTGGAATCGAACCTTACCTTCCACCTTTGACAAGACCGACAAAGTCGAATGTACATTACTAAGCATTAAACGGCAAGGACTTTCGGTTGAACAGACGCCGGATATCCACGATCTCTCAAAAGATTATATGCGCAATACTCACGAATGCGCCCAAACTCTTCATCCTCTAGCCAATTCGCAACTAAGAAAGAGGGGTTATACATGAAAAATAAAGGAAGATTAAAAACAGATAAAAATCTTCAGAATGTGGTCAAGGATCTTGAACAAGTTAAAGTCAATAGTTTCCACGCCACACAAATCCAACAAGATACAAATGATCGCCGGCATCAAGATGCATTAAATCATGAAGAATAATACTACCGGACAGAACCTGAACCATAACCCGAATAATGGACACTTTAAAACAGCCCGTTGTTCGGGTTTTTTGTATGAGCCAATTTTTCATTGAATTTATAAAAACGAGAATATACTATTTGATTTTCTTCATTTTTCGGAGTAACATTACAAAATATATATGGCAAATTTATCCTTACCAAAATGTGTATAAATGAAGTGATAATTTGGAAGACATGAGGCAGACCCTTAATAAACCAGCGAATGCAATTCGAAAAGATGATTTTATGAAAGATGACATTTCCACCCTTGACTTCCTTAAACTTTTAACTAAACTTGATACCCTAGTCCTAAGTAATCATCAAATTAAAGACATATCCCCCTGTAAAGCATTAAAAAATCTAACTTGGATATACGCGGTTCAAAGGTAAAGTCTGTTACGCCATTAACTAAATCGGATAAATTAGAAATTCTACTTGTAGATAAGAAACAAATCAAAGGAATAAATTTATTACCCAAGAAAGTAAAGATCTCCGATCATACTATTACAGACTAAACAAATCCCCCTAAAAAATCAGGGGGATTTTATATGTTTACTTCGTGTAGTAATTGATATACTCTACGGCACCTTTTTGATTAATCACGTCAGCCAATGTTTTATTTTTAGAACTACCTGGGTCATTAACGAGGATCATGTTAGAAGTAATTTTGGATAAATCAGGATTTCCTTTTGCATCAACAGGAAGCGTTCCGTTAAAGCCTCTTGCAACTACAGTATGCCCCGGAACACGAACCATAATCGGAATTTTACTATTGACGATAAGGTTAAAGATACTATTTTTTAGCTTATCAAAGCTTCCAAAAGTTTTATCTTTATACGTATGCTTATATTCTTTAGCAGCGGACAACCAGTTAAAGGGGCAGTCAGCCTTACTTTTCTTTAGTTTTTCCAGCATGGTTTTAGGAGTAACATTGTCACCAAAACTTTTAAAAATCATAGCAACGGAAGTAATAATGCACCCTTCTGCACTCATCGTACCGCCACAACTCGTTTTTAAAGATCCCCATTGAGAATCACCTTGTTTCCAGCTTTGCGTTTTCAAATCCACATTATACGTTTTGGTTGCCATTTTTTACTCTCTCCTTTAGATATCTTTTATAGAACGAAAGGAGGACAGAGTCCCAAGATTTCCCCCTAACCTTGTTTCCCTGTTTCGTTCTATGATGATAAAGAGAAAGACAGATTATTTTTGGCAACCAGAATTGAAAAATTTCTTTATAAAAATTTCGGCTCCACACCAAACTCTGTTTTTAATATGATGCGACGTTACCTACACATGAAAGATCCGTCACCTTTCAACATTTGGGCATATCGTATTTCTTCATCTTCCTGCCATTCGTATGACGTGTAAAGAGTGTCAAGCTTCTTTTGTGTGACAAATAAAAAAAATGAAACATACCCACCACAACTATCTTCAATAAATAATAATAGGCAATAAAAACGCTCCCTCTTTAGTCGTTTTATTTATAAAACATGATATTGAAACTAATTTTAGGGTTGCCAATTTGGATTTTAATTCCTCTTTATACATAAAGAGGGGGTAAGAGAAGTGTCTATCACAAAATTTTTGAGACAAGATTCTCATTTCAAAAAAGATGTCGTTCAATTTATCAACGATCATCCAATTTTACTTTCAAATCCCATCCTTAAAAATTTCCTTAAGGAAAAGAAAAATCTGCTCCTTTTTATTCAAGCGGTAAGTTCTTCTACAAAAGAAAGTAAAAAGAAATTGGACAAATCATTTAAAAACTATTATCTGAAAATTCGATTAGTTAACTTTATGTCTAAACTCCTTTATTACAGTGCGATTGATTACGATAAAAAGATTCGCAAACATAATCAAAGGTATCTTTTGATACTGGATAAACCGGTTCAAAATGCATCACAGGACGACGAAATCACAATTGTTGATTTGATTCCTTCTAATGAACAACCTTTTGATGGACAAATTATCGAGAAAAATAACGTTTTAGAGGAAATCATAAGTGATCCTCTCCTAAGTAAAGCTATAAAAAGATTAACACCCAAAGAAAAATTAATAATAGAACTTGCTTATGTTCATGCTATGTCAGATCGTACAATCGCCAAAAAATTATGTATATCACATCAAGCCGTAAGTAAAACACGTAAAAGAGCTATTGCTAAAATTCGAAGCTACATGGAGGAAAGAGATGTCGTTTAAAATAGGAGATTTACCTTCTTTGCTTAAAGAAGCACAAAATAAAAACTTAGATGCTATGTTACTTTTCATCCAAACATTTAAGCCAAAGTTAAAGTCTTCCCTTTACCAAACATCTATAGGTGAGCGTGAAGATTTAGCACAAGAGTTAACTTTAAAAATCATAGAGGCTATATATAATTATGATCTGGAGGCTACTCCTGGATTTTTCGAGTTTATAGAACAAATAGAAGGGAACAGCGGAGCAAAGTAGATCCGCTAGTGTTTTTATTCATTTGACGTGTTAGCAGGCAAATGAATAAATATCAAAAAAAGATGTATATACGCTAATGTCGTTGCATAAACAGCCTAGAGATATGCTATGCTGAATTAAGAAAAACCCGCGTACTGCGCCCGCTTCATACAGTAGAAGCGAAGGCGTGGCGCAACTCCGCGCGTTTTTCCAAATCTGATGGAAAAGGGGATTGCGATGAGCGAGTTTCAGCTAAAGTCTGGAGATTTGGTAACCGCTGCTTATAAATCGGGAGAGTATGTTGGTGAGTTAGTAGAACTGTATCCACCTCGCGTAGCTGTCGTCAAAATACTAGCCGTATTGGTCCATCCAACACAGGGGGATTTGCACCATCCATTTGCAGCTAATGTTCCGCTGTTCCATCAACGCCGCGCGTTAGCCTATGGGGAGAAAGCGTCAGCACCACTTGCTTCCGTACGTCCTTATGACGGTGAAGTTCCCGAATATAAAGCCTCGTTAAAAAAAGCTCTTGAAGAACAAATATCTAAACTAAGAGAAGATACGTCCGAATGGGCACAACGCTCTCTTGTACAATTGAAAGAATTACAAAAAGAATACTTTGCTGAGTAATGCTTCTGATACAGAAATGGAGCGGTACAATATTGTCCGCTCCATTCTCCACATCCACTATTCCTCCTCTTTTTCCGAATTTTGATTCTCCTTTTTCGCCCCCGTTTTTGAAGGCAGGCGCCCCGCTTTCCGCACCGCTTCCCGGAGCAGAAATTCAATATGCGTGTTTACGCTCCGAAACTCATCCGCCGCCCAGCCTTCCAGCGCTTCATACAGCTTCGGATCGATGCGCAAGAGAAACTTCTTCTTCTGCGACATAGACTAAGATTAATAAATAGACCCCGAGTTAATGACCGGCTGGGCTGAGCGTTCGGACACAATCGCCACCATTAAATTATTAATCATGGCAGCCTTCCGTTCTTCATCAAGTTCAAACCCTTCACGCTGCAACTCTTCAATTGCCATCTGTACCATACCAACAGCCCCTTCCACAATGCGCTGTCTTGCAGACACAATGGCGGAAGCCTGCTGGCGCTGAAGCATGGCGTTTGCGATTTCCGTAGCATACGCCAAATGCGTCAAACGTGCTTCCAACACCTCTACTCCCGCCACTTCAAGACGGGCCTGTAACTCCCGCGCCAGTTCACCTGCAATTTCTTCTGGATTACCACGCAGAGAATAGCCTTCCTCATCAAAGTTGTCGTATGGATAACGGCTAGCTACATAGCGAAGCGCTGTCTCGCTTTGAATCTCCACGAACTGTTCGTAGTTATCTACATCAAACATCGCTTTCGCTGATTCTACCACTTTAAATACAACCACAGCCGCAATTTCAATCGGATTTCCCTGAACATCATTCACTTTTAGGCGCTTGCTGTTAAAGTTGCGCACTTTTAGCGATACTTTGCGACGTACGGTAAGCGGAATTCCAAGCCACAGCCCACTCTTCCGTACGGAACCTAGATAATGGCCAAAGAAAATAAGTACCACCGCCTGATTCGGCTGTACGATAAATATACCGCTCGCTCCAATGGCCGCAAGCAAAATCAGCAGAATACCCAGCAGTGGATTCTCCGCTTTACCAATACAATATACGCCGCCTAAAAATAATGCGACAAGCAGTAACAATCCTAAAAAACCATCAATTGCCCATGCCCTTTTTTCCGTCATATTATCTTCCTCCTTTACTTGATTTTTAGATATCATATTGATATCATAATGATATCACTTTTGTATTTATTTGTAAATGATTAAAGCGATGATATCCTCTTTGCTTAGTCTCAAATCCAACCGGAAATTCATAATTTCAATAGGCTTAAATATACTATTATGAGGAGGAAATAATTTTGAGCAATTTATGGATCTATCTTTTGGTGTTTGTGCTGGCGGCCACCCCAATGTTCGAAGTCTTTACTGTTGTTCCGCTGGGAATCCTCGCTGGATTGCCTTCTTTTCCCGTCAGTATTGTTGCCTTTCTGGGCAACGCTCTCACAGTATTTTTGCTAATCGTATTTATCGAACGTTTGAAGCTCTGGTGGAAAAAAAAGAGAGGGGGCCCAGAAGGGGAAGAAAAAGACTCTAAACGTAAACTACGCGCCAAAAAACTATGGAACCGCTACGGTATTCCCGGCCTTTCTCTGCTTGGACCCATTCTGGTTGGCAGCCATCTCACCGCTCTGATGGGAATTTCTTTCGGCGCTTCCCGCCAGCGTATTCTGGCCTGGATGGGAATTAGTCTAAGCATTTGGACAATAATTTCTGCTGTGCTAGCCCATCTTGGGTTTCACTTTATCATCCCGGAAGAGCAACGGAATATTCTTACACAATGGCTAAAATAAATATGCCGCAGCGCTTACTCTTTAGGGCTGCGGCCTTTTTTGTCCTTTAAATTTATCGTACAGCCTATTGATTTTTCGGGCCAATTCGCCGCCCGAATCCATTCATTTACAGTGCTCCTTTCTTTGCTTCATATGGCTCGTCCAAAGCTTCTTCTGACGATAACACGCTCTGCTTAGCTAGTACACTATTTCGATATCCATATGCAAAATATATGATAAGGCCAAGTACTAACCATACACCAAATCCTATCCATGTAAGAGATGGGAGGTTAAAAATCAAATAACCGCAGAGCAAAACCGCTAAAATCGGAATGACCGGCACAAACGGTACCTTGAATGCACGCGGCAAGTCGGGCTGTGCTCTACGCAGCACAAGAACACCAATAGACACAACAATATAAGCAAAAAGTGTTCCAATATTAACAAGTTCAGCTAATCGATGCAGCGGGACAAGCCCTCCAAATACAGCTATAATTATGCCGGTAATCCATGTGTTCGCGATAGGTGTTTGTGTGAAAGGATGAACCCTTGACATCACTTTCGGCAGCAAACCATCACGACTTATGGCAAAGAATAAACGAGTTTGTGCGTACAAAAGAACAAGCAATACTGTCGTAATTCCTGCAATTGCACCGACAGAAATAAACCCGGCCACCCAGTCTTGATGAATATATCTCAGCGCAAAAGCAACCGGCTCCTTTACGTTTAGTTGGGTAAAAGGCACAATCCCTGTCAAAACCATAGAAACAACGATATACAGCAACGTACAAATAGTTAATGAAGCAATGATACCAATGGGCATATTACGCTGTGGATTTCTTACTTCTTCGGCGGCGGAAGCGACTGCATCAAAGCCAAGGTACGCAAAAAATACGCTCGCTGCACCCGCAGCTACACCGGAGAAGCCGAACGGCATAAACGGTGTCCAGTTTTCTGGTTTGACATACCATACACCTACTCCAATAAACAAAAAAATGACAGCTACCTTTACGATGACCATAATATTGTTTACTCGCACGGATTCACGAATACCACGGGTCAATAAAAAAGTAATTAATAACACGATCGCAATTGCCGGGATGTCAATATATGTTCCTTTTTCTGGATTATAGGCACTGGTGATAGCAGTTGGAAGTTCGACACCAAACCCTTTTATTAATCCCTGAAAATATCCGGACCATCCGCTAGCTACAGCCGAAGCGGCAAGCCCGTATTCCAATACCATCGCCCAGCCGATAATCCAGGCGATTACTTCTCCAAATATTGCATAGCTGTAAGTGTAAGCGCTCCCAGTTACAGGCATAGAAGAAGCAAATTCCGAATAACAAAGAGCTGCAAACACACAAGCAAGTCCAGAAAGAACAAAGGAGAGAACGAGGGCAGGGCCCGCATGCTCCGCCGCCGCTACCCCCGTCACTACGAAAATTCCCGTTCCAATAATGCAACCAAGCCCTAACATCGTTAAGTCCCAAGCACCTAATGCCTTCTTTAAATCGCTATCTTTTTTTCTGGTGAATTGTTGAGAAAGACTTTTTTTGCGAAAAAAATCCATAGTGTCCTCTCCTTAAGCGGATTAATTATTTAGCCGGTTGTTTTTTGCGCTCTAACACAAATGTATCAGAAACAGCCCGAGTATATACAGGACCGGCCAGACGGCCAACTGGGTTTAACTTTTCTGTGTTAATTTTCCCGTCAAAATATAATTCATCCTTAATATGAATAGTAACTACCTGACCGATTACGAGACTTCCGCCGCCCGGCTTGTCTCCAAAGTGCAGTATATCATGAAGCACGCATTCAAGTTGTACGTCGCTTTCTGCTACGCGCGGCGGTTTTACGATACGGCTCGATGCTTTCGTCAAGCCGACCTCTTCAAATTCGTCTACATCAGGCGAATATTCAACTGCACAATCGTTCATCTGCTTGACGATTTTCTCACCAACAATATTAACAACAAACTCGCGCGTAGCTTCGATATTGTTCAATGTATCTTTGCGCGCGCCGTCTGTTCCTCTGCGCATCGGAGCGAAGCAGATCATCATCGGATCAGCACAGATCGCCGTGAAAAAACTAAACGGAGCCAAATTGGCCTGTCCGGTTTCATTTACCGTTGATACAAACGCGATCGGGCGTGGAAGAATGGAACCGGTCATCAATTTGTATGCTTCATCCCAGCGTAATGTACTCGGTTCGATATTCATGATAGAGCCCTCCTTTATTCTTGCGGTAGCCAGCTATACATGTATCCTTCGTCTTCGTAAACATGCGCCTGCTTTACGACATAAAGCGGGCGGAATGTATCGATCATAACCGCCAGTTCTTTTGTTTCTTTCTTGCCAATGCTTTCTTCGATTTTGCCTGGATGCGGCCCGTGCGGCAGTCCGCTCGGATGCAACGTAATAGACCCTTCTTCAATGCCGCGCCGGCTCATAAAATCCCCATCCGCGTAATATAGCACTTCATCGCTCTCCACATTACTGTGAATATACGGAGCCGGAATCGCTTCTGGATGATAATCATACAGACGCGGTACAAACGAGCAAACAACATAATTGTGCCCTTCAAACGTCTGGTGTACAGGCGGTGGCTGATGAATACGTCCCGTAATCGGCTCAAAATCATGGATGCTGAAAGCGTACGGATACAGATAACCGTCCCAGCCAACCGCATCAAGTGGATGGAAATCGAACAAATAGGACGTCAGCATGCTATGCGCACGCACACGCACTTCAAACTCGCCTTTCTCATCTTTGGGCTCCAGCTTCTCCGGCGTTCGAAAATCACGCTCACAATAAGGGGAATGCTCCAGCAGTTGCCCATGCTCGTTGCGGTAGCGCTTCGGTGGCACAATTGCTGAGTTGGATTCCACAACAAGGAAACGTGCTTCCTCCGTCTCCAGATGAACACGATAGGTAGTACCAATTGGAATCACGATATAATCTCCCGGATAAAAGGAAAGCTCACCGAAAAGGCTTTCAATCTTCCCTTTTCCTTCATGAACATACAGAAGCTCATCACCTTCCCCGTTCCGATAGAAATAAGACATCTGCTCTGTCGGACGGGCAATACCGATTGCCAAGTCATCATTGGCAAGTAATATTTTTCTCGCTTCATAGAAATCGCCACCCGCCTCTACGTTCCACGTACGAAAATGACGGTGCCTAAGCGTGTTCTGTTCCTCGAATTCAAATCGAATATCTTTAATCTTTTTTGCTTCTCGTACTTGGGTTGGTGGATTAATATGATAAATAAGTGATTGGATTCCTGAAAATCCTTTTGTTCCCATAAGCTGTTCATAATACAGTCCGCCATCCGGCTTGCGGAATTGCGTATGACGCTTGTGCGGAATGTTTCCCATTTTTACGTAATGTGGCATTCATATTCCCCCTTTTATCCAATAATTTCACGCAAAGCTGCGATAAACGCCCGATTTTCTTCATCCGTTCCTACGGAAACCCGAATGGTTTCCGGATAGCCAAGCACGGTTCCAGAACGGACGATGATGCCTTTTTTCAGAAGCGCTTTAAACACGTCATCGCCAGAGCAAGGAAGTTTCACCATTACAAAGTTTCCCTGAGAAGAGAAATAACCTAACCCGAGCTTTTCAACCTCGTTTTCTATGTAACGTCGGCCTGTCTCGTTTTTCTTTTTACAATTTTGCAAAAACTGTTCGTCGTCAAGCGAAGCAAGTGCAGCAGCCTGCGCTAGCCGGTTAGTGTTGAAAGGCTCTTTTACCTTCATCAATTCCTGAACGAATGCCTCATTCATGACGCCATACCCAACACGAAGCGCAGCCAGTCCATAGATTTTGGAGAAAGTACGCAATACAACCAAGTTCTGATGTGAGCCAATAAGTGAAACGGAGTCTAGGTAATTTTCGTCCGTGACATATTCGAAATATGCCTCGTCAATAACTAACAGAATATGATCCGGAACCTTTTCGATAAACGACTGCATTTCCGCCTTTCCAACAATGGTGCCAGTTGGGTTGTTCGGATTACATACAAATATCATTCGAGTTTTCTCAGTAATGGCCGCCAGCATTCCATCAAGGTCGTGTACGCCGTTTACCAAAGGAACATGTATCGGAACGCCACCTTCGATTCTGACATTTGTTTCATAGCGGGGAAAGGTGACATCCGCCATGATTGCTTCGTCTCCTTGGCGAATGTAGCTACGGGTTAGCAAATGCAAAATTTCATCCGAACCGTTACCTACAATGATTTGTTCCGGTTTTACCTGAAGCCGCTCAGCCAACTTCTGCGCAAGCATTGGTGCCGTTCCTTCCGGATATAATGTAATATTATCCATTTCGCGAATCATCGCTTCTTTAGCGCGTTCCGAATAGCCTAGCGGATTTTCGTTAGATGCCAATTTAATAATCTGGGTTAAACCTAGTTCCCGCTTTACCTCTTCAATCGGTTTACCCGGCTTATAGACACCAAGTCCTTCCAGCTGCTTTTTTGCCGTAATTTTTGGGTGTCCTGCCACTGTCATATCGCTTCCTCCACTCTACTTCTAAATGATTTCGTTACGAAGCACGCCCAATCTTTCGATAGAAAGTTCAATTGTATCCCCTTTTTCCAGCCAACGATGCACTTCGGCACCCAACTCAAGGATACAACCGGTTCCGACCGTTCCGGAGCCAATAACATCGCCAGGATACAGCGTGCAATCCTGTGAGGCACGTTCAATCATTTGTGCGAAAGAGAAATAAAGTGTCTTCATATTTCCCTGGGACAACAATTTTCCGTTAACAAATGCTTTCATCTCCAGGTCATAATGTTCGCCGTTGCGACGATCCTCCAATTCGTCCTTCGTCAAAAGGTACGGTCCCATCGAAGTAGCAAAGTCTTTTCCTTTCGCCGGTCCGAGCCCAACTTTTACCTCTTCACGTTGGACATCACGTGCACTCCAATCGTTAAGAATCATAAAGCCTTCAATATAATCCAGCGCCTGTTCGCGCTTAATATTTCGGCCTTCCTTCCCAATAACGCAGGCCACTTCCAACTCGTAGTCCAGCCATTCGGTATAGCTCGGCTTTTCTACCGGCTCTCCCGATCCTTTGATGGCGCTTGCATTCGAGAAATAAAAAACAGGAAATTTATACCATTCTGGTACCATATCAAGTCCGCGTTTTCTCCGCGCAGTTTTGACATGTTCCTCAAACGCGTAAAAGTCACGAAAGCTCGGCGGACGTGGGATAGGTGCGGCCAGCTTTACCCCCTTTTCCTCACATACCTCAGGTATCTTAGCTTCCTTTTCCCTTGTCAGCGCATAAAGCCATTTTTTTTTATCTTGCGGAAGATTCAGATAGTCAAGCAGAGAAACGGGAGGGGAAATAGCTTCCCCTCTCGTTTCTGCCAGATAGCGGTATGTTTCTTCCATGTCGTATACTTTTCCGTTGTGAATCCAGCCTGCTCTCACCGTTTTGTTGTCCCTAAGATAATAACTGATAAGCTTCATTTAGATATTTCCTCGACGTTCTTGTTCGCGCTCAATTGATTCGAACAGTGCTTTAAAGTTTCCATCGCCAAATCCGAGCGCACCTTTACGCTGAATGATTTCGATAAAGAGCGTTGGACGATCCACAACAGGTTTTGTAAAGATTTGCAACAGGTATCCTTCGTCATCGCGGTCTACAAGAATGTTCAGCTCTTGCAGTTTCTTCAGATCTTCGTCAATTTCACCCACACGATTTGTCAAATTCTCGTAGTATGTGTCCGGTGTATAAAGGAACTCCACTCCATTTGCTTTTAGCGCGCTCACAGTTGCGACAATATCATTGGTCAGAAACGCTAAGTGCTGGACACCAGGACCTTTGTAGAAATCCAGATATTCTTGAATTTGCGATTTGCGCTTTCCATCCGCCGGTTCGTTAATCGGGAACTTAATTCGGCCTGTTCCATTCGTCATAACTTTAGACATTAACGCCGAATATTCAGTGGAGATATCCTCGTCGTCGAAATGCTTGAATACAGTGAATCCGAACACTTTTTCATAATATTCAGTCCATTCATCCATACGTTCTACGTTTCCAACGATATGATCAATACCTACAAGTCCTGTAGAAACAGATGGAATTTCAAAATCATTCGGTTCATAGCCTGGCAAGAAAATACCATTGTAGTCTGCTTTTTCAATCAATGTGTGTACGGTATCGCCGTATGTACCAATAACGGCTTTTTTTACGATACCGTTTTCATCGCTTTCCGTCCACGGTTCGCGGACAGCGATCGCTCCCCTTTCCAACGCTCCTCTATACGCTTCTTCCACGTTTTCTACTTTGAGGGCGATATCTTTCGCCCCTTCTCCGTGTAGTTTTACGAACTCTGCAACATCCGTTTGATCATCCAACGCCCCGGTAACTACTAGGCGGATGTTCCCTTGCTCCAGCATATAAGATACACGGTCACGACAGCCTGTTTCCAACCCCCGGTAAGCCTTTACTTTAAAACCGAAGGCGCGACAATAATAATAAGCTGCCTGCTTGGCGTTACCCGCATAAATCTCTACATGATGAATGTCCTGAACCGGAAAAAGCTCTTTTTTCTCTACTTTTTTTACTTCAAACAGTTCTTTAGCCATCAGAGTCCCTCCTACATATAACTGATTATTTTAGTATAAATATTTATTTTTTTATGAGTTATTGGACTATTGAAATGATACATTGTTTTTTGAAATGTTGCAAACGATTACACTAACGCGTGTGCACTGTGCTATGTTAAAGTTAAATATGGTAATTATTATAGTTATATTAAAAATTGATGCATAAAATCGAGTAGGAGGGGGTGACTAGCCCCCGTCCTCTCACACCACCGTACGTACCG